>Ga0126338_10000348_pt1 | contig 23719 bp, 14 predicted proteins | sample OrbCmetagenome_2_FD_92529 | JGI IMG/M metagenome (GOLD analysis project Ga0126338, IMG submission 92529) | Coral microbial communities from Petempiche,Puerto Morelos, Mexico - Orbicella C C metagenome | ecosystem: Host-associated > Invertebrates > Cnidaria > Coral | place: Petempiche,Puerto... | reverse complement strand
GGATAGTGCCATCTTGCCTACTCTGGTAGCCAATCACAGTGCATGATTTGGTTCATTTTATCCAACATGGAGCCAGCAATTTAATAAACTCAAATACTAAAACTCAACTGCCTCATAAGATAAATTTAAGACAAAGTCATAAGAAGCTGAAAAAAGGAAATACTTACACATTAACAGCCACTTCATTTAGTCCTCCCCAGGTTTCTACATTATAAAAACAACTCTTCATAAAACTTAGGACTTGCCTGAAAGAGATCATTTTGTATGTTTAAGGTTGTACATGTACATGTTTAAATAAATTTTTGACATCACTGTATGGTTTACAAAAGTTGTTCTTTTGAAAAATGTGGCTGATTTGTTTTTCATGATAATACTTAAAGTTCACATCTGGAGAACAATTGAAGAGCCGAATGCATATCCGCCCCTATGTCAAATTTTAGGCCTTTTTTCTCTTCTCTGGCTCTGATTTGCCTCAGTCTCGGTAAATTAACTACAAATTATATTTCAAACACTGAGCTGGACTTTTTTCACTCATTTGCATGTTTTTAACTTGGAAAATATTATTTTCCAAGTTGTAGTGGAGGGAAGATTTCACTCCATCACTCCATCACTTCCTGTTAGACATTTGGAACCCCAAGGGGAAACTCCCATATCAAAACGTTTGAAGGAATGCTCATCAGAAAATTTAAATTTAACTCCTAAAGGAGACTAATATGGGTGCTGCTCGAGCTTCATTAGACCCTTAAAAGATACCATTTAAAACGGAATAGGTTCCATTACTAGCCACTATTCAAGGATGGATCCCGCGTGCACTTGTACACCCGACACACGAACTCGAGAGATCGGCGGAAGTCAAGCCTAAAAACAGAACTAAATGAGAGCGTTTCTTTTATTATTATTTCTTTGAGTGCACTAATTAAAGGATACTTTGACAGCTCAGAATGGTGATGTTTTGTCATCAACACCCTAATTGAGACCAGAATCCTTGATTTGTACCCAAGATGATGACCTGACCTTTTCATATAGGAGTCACTCTGGGTTTCCAACATCACGCCATCTAAGGCCGTTTTACAGTCACTTGCACTGTGCCGTAGTTATTCTTTGAATTTCTGACGCAAGAACTCAATATCTCACCACAAAAGTGAGGAGATAATTACTGAAAATCACAAAATTGATGAGCTGTATGAATTTTCCAATGATTCAAGCCGTGATTTGAAGTTTTAGACAATCAACAGACATGAGAATTGAGAATTTGAGCGACGTGTTTCGCTATAATTGTTTATATGGTATTGGAAATAAATACACATCAATACAGACATGGCGAAATGAAAAAGACATTACATAAGGCTGGGATTTCTACAGTCACTAATATCGCCTTGCAAAGGAAAGAAAATGAGAAAAGGAAAAAAAGAGAAAAGAAAAAAGAAGTTATTACAACAGAGGGTATTCATATTTAGTCACCCAGCCAAGTAGGAACCCTGCCGAACAGGGCTCAACTTTGTTGAGCAGATGAGACACAGTGCTGTCCTTGTGGTACAGTTGAACCCCATTACTATGGACACCAAAGAGGCATCATAAAGCCTTGATAAACCTGTAAGTCATCAGCACATTTTAAAGAACCAAAATGTGTTTTCTGATGTTCAAACAAACTGATGCAATCAAGTTATCGGTACTTGAAGTCAGATCAATCTAGGCAGAAAAGTCCGAGAGCAGTTCTTGCCCAAGAAAACAATCCTCTCATGAGTTGTCACCCATTTGCCAAGCATTGCCATGGTCAAAGTTTGGAAAGCGAGAACTGATTTTAGACATAAAATATGTCTTGCATCGACCACCATGTTTCCTGTGCGTGCGTTGTAGAGAGCCTTCCTGGCATGCAGTGCGGTCACACACAGTGGATGTTTGGTGGCTTTAGAAGCCTGATAAACAGCATTTTAAGTAGGAGGAAGTGGATTTTACATAGTTATTGACATAGGGAGTACCACAGATAATGGCCAACAAGTAGCGATCAATTATAACAGCAATTTTATTTCAAATTGGCATGATTTGTAGCGTTGCAAACTTATGGGATCAGGGGACAGAGCCCTAACCTCAGAAGCCTTGTGAAATCACCATTTTGCTCTGTTATAAGTCAAATGAACATCCCTGTGGTCAGGCATTCTTGTGAAGTCTATGTTTAACTGTTTCTTAGGTGAAAAAAGTGTCTTTGAGGTCAGCCATTGACGCGAAATCAACATGTGTTTCTTTCAAGCGAAATCAACATCTCTGAGCTTTCCTGTGTCAACATTTCACTGTCTTCTTTACATGAAAAGAGCATCTGTGTGGTCATGCATTCTTGCGAAATCAACATTTAACTGTTTCTTAAGTGAAAAAAGAGTTTTTGGGGTCACCTTTTGATGTGAAATCAACATGTATGTGTATCAAAAAAGAGGGCTGCAGTCCTGAAATTGTTGCATTGTTCACATAAAAGCAATATAACTTTGCAGAATGGTGTAGCACCACCTCTTGATCATGAGTTGTCTACAAAGTGTATTTCCAGGTTTTCTGATTCGAGGTTTCTCTGTTCCCATCTGGTTGAAAATGAAGCTGTTATCACTCCATGTAACATAACATTGCTTAAATATAAGTCTTGAACCGAATAGCAAATGAGATGCGGGAAAAACTGTCGTTTTTTTCAAGGACATCAGTATTCTGTTTCTCGTTTGGCGGAATAACACAAATTAATTCAAAACGAGGTGAACTAAAATCAACATCTGCAGCAAAATAACTGTGGAGGGGAAGTAGGGGGTTGTATTCGCACTTCACGCACAAATTTTGACAAAATTCATGTGCCACTTATACTTTTAGCTGCTTTTGACCAAAGCTTTTCATAAATTAATTCACGAATCAAGTGTGGTTTTTAGTTGTTCTTCACCTGTCAGACAGATTTTTGCCTTCGTCACATGTCATGCATAAACCCTTTGCACCCTCTTTGCACTGTAAACTAATCGGTCCATTACTGTGTCAAAACTGAGTGTTAATAGTTTGATTTTGTTCAAAAAATATTCACTTTTATTTACATTATTGCAAGGCCGAGAATTTCAGTAGTCCCCACCCTAGCTCTACAGATATTTACTTTTATGTTATTTCTTCTCCAGAGGCTACACCCTTGTAAAGGAAGTACTCAGGAAGACCGCAGCCCAGGTAGCATGTCATATTCACATTTATCTTTCCCCATCAGTAGGCTAAAATGGTTTTTGGTAATAAAACCATTTCTTCGTATCACAAACTGAGGAAACCGCTAGAGTAATCATTTCACTAGCCAGCAGAGCAGACACAAGTACAGAGCAGAATACCTCACTTCAAGGACTTGGCGTTCACCGGCTTCAGTGTCACTATTGTGAAATGCATATTATTATCTCTTAGAGCATCACACTTCCAATCACTGATGCTGTACAGTGGAATCAACCTTTCTAATCAGTTATTTACTACTCTTGCCCAAGGAGCTAGCCAATGTTCGTCTGTAGCGAATGACCAAGGTACTTTACCGATCCGTAAGGTTTGCTGTCAGGGCACGGATCTTCAGTTTGACAGGCCAGGAATTTAAGCCATTTAGTTCATGGTTTTACAACTACACTTGCCAACTTATCTTTGCAAAATATCCATATAGGGCTGCTTGCGCTTGCTGGTTATTGAAGATATGTCTACCTCAAGCTCAGTACAAATCTCCCGCAGCATCCCTATGGAAAACTTTGATAGCTTGGACTGGCACACAATTTCACAGATGTTATAATTTTCAAATATGATTGGATGCTGAAAAGCAAAAGTCTTCATCACTTGGTTCCTCAGTCAACTCTTGGATGTCATTCTCTGTGTTTGCTTATTGTCTTTCAACGTCTTCACCGCCAGTGCTGTAAGTTCTTTTTGCTGTCAAGCGAGAAAAAAAATCCTGCTATTTGCAGAGGTGTGAGGAGGTCGTCCTTTTCAAAGATACTGGAGCCATTGCTGTGCTTAGCTCTCCGCATTGCCTTTGAAATGTTAGCAGGATCAGCCTTTTGCCCGGTGTGTTCATCTTGGAACACTTCAGTAAGATAAGTTTTCTGAGTAGACATGTTTATCAAACACAACTGAACATGTTTAATACTCGAATGTCGAAAATCGATAATAACAAGAATTTCCCACGTGTCGGGCTACTTGATGGTGCAATAAAGATCACATGACTGCGATATTACACATACATCAATAAATGAACATAAATTATATAAAAAATGTTCACAACACTCCCCGGGGTTGATAAAACGCTTTGACTCAACAGTCTAAATCTTGAATGTCCACTATTCAATAAATATCAAAAACATACTTCATCGTCTATAATGATCACTATCCAAAATGAAACAATTTCATCTCATTTATTCAGTTCACTCAGAAACTTCAACAGGAATTAAGTCCTGTATCACTCTATGTAATACTTGTGGGTTTCGATCCTCCTTGCCAGCAACCTTGACCTTTGTGGATTGAATCTGACCATCTCTACCCGGCAATAGTTCTTCAACTTATGCCAGTTTCCAAAATGTTCTTTTCGTCAGATCAGACTTCACGATCACTGTGTCACCTACTGAGATTGGGCTCTCCTTGTTTTGCTTCTTGCATCTCTCATTAGCATGCTCTTGTAGACTCAAAAGATACTCATGCTGCCATCTCTTTGTGAAATGATGTAGCAATCATTGGTGATGCTTAGCTCTCTTTGTCAAGGCCTGGTTAACACTAACAGCTTTGAAATGCTGGTTACTTGGTGCACTAGTAATTCATCTGCCAGTAATAAGATGAGATGGTGTAAGTGGAATGGAAATGGACTCTCCATCATCACAGACATATGTTAATGGTCATGCATTTATGATTGCCTCTATCTCCACCATTGTGGTTTGTAAGCTTATCATAGTTTAATGAAGTGCATCCCACTGTTTTCTTCAAGGGTTGCTTCACAACTTTAACCATGCGTTCCCAAACCCACCCCCCCCTCCCACCCCACCAAGGGGCTCGCTCAATGATAAAGTTCCATGTGATGCAATCGTCACTTAAGTATCGCATACCCTCGTCTGATTGCATCATCTTCCTTATATCCCTGGTTGCGGATCTGAAGGTTTTGACATTGTCAGACAGGAGGGTGACTGGTAATCCCCGGTGACTAATGAACCTCCAGAAGGCCAACAGAAATGAACTGACGCTCAGAGGAGTCAGTTCCAAATGAATCACTCTTGTGAATGCGCACGTGAATAAACAAATGTACACCTTGTCAGAGCCCTCTTCTTTTGAAGACTTTCCGTCACATAAGTACAATGGACCCATAAAGTCTAATCCCGTGTGGGCAAACGGCAGGTCTAGAGACACTCATTCCATTTTAAATCTGGAGTCGGTGGAGCCCCTTCTACTCTTCTACAGGTGGCACACTTTCTTAAAATTTGCTTCACAACTTGTCGACCTCATGGTACCCAGAATCTCTCTCAAATAGTGGTTAAGGTATCCCTGACTCCACTGTGTTTAATCTTGGAATGCACATCCTGGATGATAAGATTAGTTAGTGGGTGCTTAGATGGAAGTAAGATTGGATTCTTGCTTTCTTCAGAGAGCGGTGCATCGCTTTTGCGCACACGCCAGACGCGAATACTACTTCACCTGCCTAACCTCGCCCCCCATCCCCCATACAGTGTTGAAAACTACTAGCTGCAATTTCTCCTAATTTTCAACATTGTATTGGGTGGGGAGGGGGAAAAGAAACGTGTTTTTAAAAGGAAAGCAGCGCTTTTTTCAAACTTCAGTAGTGAAACACAGATAATTCATTAAATTACATAAGTGTCCCAAGGGCTTTTGTCCACGATTGTAGTTGGACTAGCAATGAAGCTCCTAGCAGTTCCAACCTGGGAATTGACTGATGTTTGCTCGGGGCTACTCTTGTCTTGGAGGTCATGATGTTGACTTGGGTTTCACCATTGCTGAATGCGGTACTCAGGTACATGACTGCTGCATAGGCTCACTCTGACGCATCTGAAAATCCATGGATCTGATATGAGCATATGGCTGACTGCGTCAGTGAATAATTGGCATAACATTGGGAAACTCTAGGGCATTTAAGTCATAAATGAACGTTTTCCACTTCACCAAAGCTTCTCCTTCCAAGTTTTCATCCCAGCTGACCTTCTCAACACATAGACTTTGGAAGAGGACCTTCATGATATGTTTATTGCCAACAGAGTTAACAGTCCAATCAGATCAAAGATTTTAGCTGACAGTTTCAAAACAGATTGTTTGGTAGCTGGAAGGACTTCTGCGTACTCAATTAGCTTAGAGAGGTCATAACAAAATTCATCTTAAATTACATCCCAATAAATCCCAGGTGTCTTCACCAATGTTCTGTTTCCAGTTTACCATCTTTGACACTCGATGACTCTTCTCTCTTGAGATTTTGTGTAATTTCACTTTCTTTGGGAGGGGCTTCCATAGCTGACCGGATTTTTCTTTCTTCATCCTGCTTGATTTTCTCGTGGAATGACTGACAGAATTCCACTTATGCAGTGAGAATTCTCCATCTTTCATGATTTCCTGTGCTTTGTCATACAAGTTCACAGTTTCATTCTCGTGAAACACTCCTGCCAGATCATCAACATAGAAGCTTGAACTTAACAAAGATGTTACTTCTGGTTCCTTTTCTTCGTACTTTGACAGATGGTGTTTTATGGTACTTGGCAGGAAAGCTGGACTTGGAGTTAAGCCAAACACAAGCCTTTGAAACTGGTATTGCTTGATTTGCGGACAATCTTTCTCAATATCATTGAACCACAGAAACCTCAGCATTCTTCTGTCTTCTGGGTTGATCTGTATTTGGTGGAAGGCCTTTTCAATGTCAGCTACTACAGCAATTGGATAACCTCAAAACTTAACCACAATATCAAATAGGTTTGGCACTAAGTTCGGTCCTTTCTCTAAACACTCGTTAATGGAGGCAGTTGACTTGTCGGATTTGGCTCAACCATCAAATATAACTCTCGATTTCGAAGTTTCCCGGTCTGACCGAATTACACCATGATGAGGTAAGAAATATATCGGAGCTTGGTTGTAGTTGTGTTCTGGTACGGCTTCTATAATCCTGGATTTGACTTGATCCTTGATCACATTGTCATAATCTCTTAACAGTTCCTTGTTTTTCTTCAGTTACGAGTGCAGCTGTCTCAATCTTGTAACACACAATTTGTACTTGTTTGAAGCAGGAACAAGACGTTCCTTCCATGGCAGACTGACTTCGTATCTTCCTTCATTCTCATTGAAATGAATGCTCTGCCAGTGCTGTTTTCTTCATCACTGTCTTTCTGCACCACTGCCAGTCCTGTAAGTTCCTTTTGCTGTTAAGCGAGAACAAAAATCTTGCTATTTGCAGAGGTGTGAGGAGGTCATCCTTTTCAAAGATACTGGAGCCATTGCTCTGTGTGGCTCTTTGTACTGCCTTTGAAATGTTAGCAGGATCAGCCTTTTGCCCAGTGTGTTCATCTTGAAACACTTCAGTAAGATAAGTTTTCTGACTAGACGTGTTTAGTAAACACAACTGAACATGTTTAATACTTGAATGTCAAAAATCAATAATAACAAGAACTTCCCACATGTCGTGCTACTTGATGGTGCAATAAAGATCACGTGACTACAATATCATGCATACATCAATAAATGAACATAAATTATATAAAAAATGTTCACAACATGAGGTTCTTTCTTGTCCCTGTTGCTGACTTCAGAGCCCATTCCATCCGTAGAGCCAGACCTTAATCCTCCAATGATAAGATGACATCTCCATCAACAGCTTCTGGAACCACACCAGCACCTTGCTCCAGCTTGGCGGTAAAAATTATCATTGCCTTGTCGTGCAGAGTTTCTTTCTTCTTCCCTTGAGCTTTACAAATGTGTAGCGAGCTAACCTTAGAGCTACATGTTAATTACAAACAGGAACGGATAGAAAACTTGTAACAAAAACTATTAATGTTCTTCGTGCCACTGTTTTTGGTTAGTTAGTTGGGGTCTAGAACAAAGTCATTGTAACGTGCTGGATGACGTCGCACGTGTGTGGATCTGCGGGGTGAGGGACTGGTATAAGAGTCACTGGCAGGGGAGTCTATAACAGGATCAGTTTGGGTGTCCTCACGGGGTTCGTGTCCTCCAGCAGGAAGGTTGTCATCAGGAACTTCTTGAGTAGCAGGTGTTGAGATTGCACTCGGTATGACAGGTGGAGAGGGTGGGGAACGCACTGGCTGTGCTGGTGGGGTTTCATCGGATGAGTCTGCTTCATCGTTGATTGCCGACGGTCGGTAGTCTGCTACTTCAGATGGAACCCAATAGCAATCTGAGGTTTTCATGCGGTAAGATGTGCTTCGAAGCTGAGAGCCGACAAACTTTCTGATGTTGCAAAAAGAGCCGGTTACCTCTACAACTAAATAGCGATTGCATGCTCTAGTCTTGTCGCGATCGGAGTAAAGGTAGACTAAGTCACCAACGGTAATGTACTCAGCTGGGAGGTTCTTGGCGATGGGGGCCTTAGCCTTCTCGCTGTGATGGTGGTTGGCAATACGTTGTTCGTGTTGCTGAACGATGAGGTTCTGGTCATGCAGTGGTATCTGCTGGTTTGAGAATTGATCTTGCTGTGTCCACATCTCCCTAGCAGAAAGGCCACGTGAGCAGATGCATGCATTAAGGGTAGCTGTCGCTACTGACAGGGTCACAGGAGACACAGGACCGCCAGGTGGGTCATGTCGGAGTAACTCGTTTTCAACTTCTTGAACCGCCCTCTCGGCTACGGGGTTCTTGTTACGATTCTTGGCATTTCCAATCTCTATGGTGATTCTGTGCTGTTTCAGTAGTAGGTCTTCTGTTAGTGCCTTGAATCCTGAGGTGGGGTCAGTGCGTATGACGGCTGACGGCCCATCTAGTGGACGCATTTGGACACAAAGGCGGATTAGGGCATCACGTAGCGTGTTGTGTCGCTCACCCTCCAGTAGAGTTGTGGATGTGAAGGAGGTCACACTCACGTAACACTAGTATGAGCTGTCTCGAGCACTTGATAACATCTGCAGCGAATGATACACCAACGGCATCAGGTAGAGGGGAAGATGACTGTTCCTCTCGCATTTTCAGGGTTTGGTGCAAGGCAGCACATTGGTGGCAAGCTTGAGTCACATGGTCAATACCCTTGTCTATGTCCAGGGCATACAGGTAGCGCTTGGTTACAGCTTTGAGTTGATGACTGGATGGGTGACTGAGTTGGATGTGTAAAGCGGTCAAGAGTCCCTTCAGTACTTGTCGGGGGACGATATTGCATTCACAGGTTGGTGCGAGAGGCTTGTTGCGCTTAACAAGCAAGCCATCCTTCGCGATGGTTGCTACGTTGAGGTACCTCTTAACATCCCTCGAGTTTGTTAGCTTTTTTGAAGGATGTGTTCCTTGTTGTAGATGTGCACTAGTGCGTCGTAAATCGGGGCATTCGGCCTGTGTGGTCAACCAGGCGGTGCAACTGGTGAATGGGAGGTGTTTGGCGCCACTAAGTATGTCGTGAGTAGATGTGTGTCTGACAACTGATTCTTGGGTGAGCTTTGTAAACGTGCAGACCTGGCAGGCTTCATCTTCACACAGGGCAGCATTACAGCTGGAGAAATCTGAAGGCAGTATTGCAGAGCCGGATATGTGTCTTACAGAGGCCTGATATCAGCTCACAGTAGATAGGAAGGTAGACACACGGACGCTTGTGGAGAACTCTCCTCGGCAAAGTTTTTCATACGCCTGTACACATGGTTTGCTGTCGGTCAGTATGCAGGCCTTATGATGAGACTGTATCAGGTAAGGGCTGAAGTGCTTGGTGGCAACGGCGATAGCTAAAGTTTCCACCTCACATGGTAGCCACACTGTCTGTGAGCCACGTAGTTTGGCGCTGAAAAATCCTGCCAAGCGTAGCTTGCCATCACGACATATAGGGTGGCGCCTATTCCAGGTTTTCGGACAGCTCCGTCTGTCACAATCCACAGTTGATCGCCAGGTCTGCGGAGCGAAATGGTGCGGGTAGTGGATAGGGCTGCCTGGGCATTGCGGAATGATGTTCTGAGGTCATCTGTCCACTGGATCGTTTTGTTATATTCACGGCCAGCGACAGTGTCGTCAAGTGTTGCGAGGAGTGTAGAGCATCCAGGAATGGCCCGGGAGAGCACCTTGAAAGCTCCAATGAAGGACTGCATTTGGGCGACAGTGTCGGGTGCAGGGCACAAAGCAAGGGCGGTGATATGGTGTGGGCTGGCACTTAAGGTGCCACAGTTCCAAATCCAGCCTAGTATTGTTGTGGATTGTGGGTTGATGATGGTCTTCGATGCAGAAAGGCAGAGATCACATTTGTGGCGGGCTTCCAAAACTTTTGTCCAGTTCTGCAGGAGTTCTTCCGGGGAGTCGCCTCTGCAATACAGATCGTCGGTGATTTTAGCAACGATGCCTTCCTCCAACAGGTCACCGAGCACTCAGCTCATGAGCTCTTTGAGGGCCGTCTTGGAGCCTAGCATGCCCATGGCAGACCACGCATACACACGCACAGCCCAGAATGGTGTAGCAACACTGCAATATTTCATAGAGTCGCATGAGAGTGGAATCTGGTAGAATGCGCTGGTCAGGTCTGTCACGACGATGTGTTTCCACTGGGCAATAAGACGTAGGGTGGAGTCGACATCGGGCATAAGAGAGGGCTCAGGCTTCCTGTAGTGACCGACGTCAGCAAATGTGGTGACTAAGCGGTAACCACTGTTGGCTTTCTTGATGAGGAAAGACAGGTTTAGGTACTCAACTGCAACGTTAAGGTCTTCGGGACGTCTAAAGACACCCAATGCTTCTAGTTTGCCAAATTTCTGTTGCAGCTCCATTAGCTGGTGATGGGCATACTGCGGCAGCTGGCCTTTCTGTTCGGGGGGTTCCACAGGACCCATGTTTACCCTTGCTTCAAATGGACCTACTGAGCCATTGTAGCCTTTGATGTTTGGGTCGCAGACGTGGTCGTACTCATCCAGGAGTGAGGTAAATTTGGCTCTGATATAACGAGTAAGTAAGTTTGCTGGATCAAGACACACGTTTCCGGAGTGTTTCGTGCTGGCCTGAAGTATAGGTAGTCTGGGTTGCAGCTTGCAGCTGTGAGTTGTTATCGCGGGCTTCCGGTGCATACACAGCACGTACCTGACAGAAGTGCTCATTTCTCTTGAGGAAATGTGGCTGGGGAGAGAGGTTGGGGATGCGTATCTTTCCTGTGACGTTGGAGATGATGGCCGGGGTTGGCCACAGTTGAGAAGCTGTTAGCTGTCTTATGCTGGGCGCATTGGTCTGCGGTTCCAGTGCATACACAGAGTCGCGAGGTGCATCACTCGGTAAATCAACTTCAAGGAATTCTCCGGGCCAGATAGTTGTGGACGAGGAAGGCGAGTGTAGCACTATGGCACGATGTGCTGCAGAGCTGACTGCTGCAGGTTGGTGTGACCCATAGTTGTGGATGGACCCGTCTCCAAGGATTACTTGGTGCTTGGCTGGGCGTACTGCGATATCATTACTTTCCATGAAGGGGGTCCCAGCCAGTACATCTACATCGAGGTTTTCAACGACAAGGCCTTCAAAGGTAAATATCCGGTCTTCACGGGTGAATGATAAGCATGTTTCACCCACCACGTGTAGGGGAGATGAGCCATCTGCTTGGTGGATGGATTGAGAACTGGGGGTCACGTAGCAGCCAAGACGGACAGTTGGGTCATGTGCTCACCTTGTACTGAGATCTGTTGCCAATGGGTTTGCGATAACCACTGAAAGCAGTGGGCATGATCTTAGTGTCATTGGCAGTGCGTATCTCATCAAATAGGGATGTGAGGGCCTGAGATATTTCTGGCTTTATGGATGCTAGAGTTCGTGATCGTAATTCGGTTCCATATCTTTGTTTCACTAGCTTAGGCGACTCAGGGTGTATTAATCTGAGCCAGGTCAGTACGATGAAATTTTCCAGTGTAGGAGTTAGTTCCTTGTCTTCAGTGGTGAGATCACCATGGTGGGAAAGGCTGTAAGCATGGAGTAAAGTGTCCTCCACAAAGGCCATTAGTCTCTGGAAGAGGTCTTCAGGGTGTTTGTCAGCTTCCAGATGTAGGTTTGCAAAATCCAGGAAGTGAGCTCCTGTGATTTGGAAGCCAAAATGCTCGTGTATCATGTTCCAAACAGACTGAATGGAAGTAGAATTCTTTAATACAGTGTTCCTCGATATAACAGGGCAATAGTTGGCTATCTGCCCAAACATTAGTTCCCAAAAATTAACTTTCTGACGAGCTGTTTTACGTCTGGAGAGCGGTACTGTTTCTCCGTCATCAGTGAAACCACGTAGGGGCTGGGTCCTAGTCTTCTTTGCCCAAGTGGTGCTGTCAGTGAGAAATGGAGCGAAGTTAGTGTTGAGTGACAAAGTATAAACCAGATTTTGCCTCCAATTCTCGAAGCTGTTGATTGTCTCATTCTTCGAGAGGCTCCATTGTTTCGGAGCCTGTGCAGTGGTTCCCATGACTGTTGTTGTGTATTTGTTGTACGATGAAATCGTGCTTGAACAAGGAAAATGTTCGAAGTATCAACGTACCTGTGTGGAACGAGTAGCTTTGTCTCGATATTATTGTTTAATGCGCCGATTTCTTGGCATAAGTTCGAGAATGCTGCCACCACGTCAGTAAATAAAGCAGAGGTAAATCGATGACACGATTTGTTACACAACTGGAACCTTTAATAAGCCTGAGCGATCACAGAACGACCTGACGCGCACGAGAGCATGAGGACCGAGAGAGGATGCTACTATGCATGCTTATAACTAGCGTACCGCTGACCAGTACTGACACTGTAGGGCACACTTGTGCGTGTCACAATCCACTAGCTGTTTTTCAAGCGACGATTATTGCTGGAAGGACTTGACATACAACTCCTCTGGACAATAAAACAGCCCACTTTTTTTCTCACTGTTTTCTTCATCACCATCTTCCTCTGTCGCTGAATCCAATTCTGTTGTTTACTCTGGGCTCTGTCTGGCTTTGATGGTTTCGAAAGAAATGTAGGAACTCACATTATCTGTCAGCTTGTTTAAATGAGGCAGACGGCTACTGCTTGCTTCGTGAAAATTCCTCCAGGGTAAAAATTTACCGCAACCAACTCCATAACTGAGAGTTATGAAACTTTCGGATGGGGGGCAAATGGTATGCAAATTTTCCTGGAAAGTGTCCTGAAACGCAGTTATTTATTCACAATTGAAGTAGTAAAATGCCAGTTCAAAACAAACTTCTATATTTGAAATAAATTGACAACTGACAGGCTTCGATAAAACGAGGAACATGGACCATTCCTGAAAATTCCAGAACATCAGTCAATTAATCATTCAGTGATTGCTCTAGCAGTATCTTGAGTTTGTGATACGAACAACTGGTTTTATTACCGAAAACCATTTTAGACTGCTGGTAGGGAAAGATAAATATGAATATGACCATGTGCTAACTGGGCCGCAGTCTCCCTGAGAATTCCCTTTACAAGGGTGTAGCCTCTGGAGAAGAAGTAATATAAAAATAAATATCTGTAGAGCTACAATCCTGGCCATAAGTTGTTGGGACACCTTCTCTTTGGCATGCTAAAACCCATGATTTCAACTACATCCTTGACATTTTAGAGAAAAAGATGCATAGAAGCAAGTGTAATTGACCCCCTCCCCCCTAGCAATGTTGAAAGAAAAGGAAGCTATTTTGAAGATTAGATTGGATGTGTTAAAGAAAGGAAAAAGGGACAATAAAAAGTAGTTAGACAGTTGTGTTGGAACTGAATGTGATTGCTGCAAAATCGTTATTATTGGAATAAGACGTGAATATCTATCTTATCGTCTCTTTACTCGGAGAATACTAGCTGTTCTACGAGGCGAACATTTCCTGAAATGTGGCTGTTCTGAAGCCATTGTCAAGGTTTTCTTTTCTTCAAGATTTTTATCAACATTGACAGGGGGGAGGGGGGAAGGCCGTGAACTGTCCCAATACTAAATCTTGTCACCAGGATTGTAAGGTGGGAACTACTAAAACTTTTAGCCTTGCAAAAATGGAAATGAAAGTGAATATATTTTTGAACAAAACTCAGTTTTGACACAGTAACGGACTGATAAGTTCACAGTCCAAGGGTTTATGCGTGACACGTGATGAAGGCAAACATTTGTGTGACAGGTGAAAACCAACTAAAAGACATGTGATTCATGAATTTAGGAAAAAGAATGGTTAAAAGGAGCTAAAAGTATAAGTGGCACATGAATTTTGTTAAAATTTGGTTAAGAAACATGAACACAATCCCCCTACCTCCCTTTTAAAGTTACTTTGCCACAGATGTCGATTTCAGTTCACCTCGTTTTGAATTAATTTGCGCTATTTCACCAGACGAGAAACAGATGTCCTTTAAAAAATGACTGTTTTTCCTGCATCTCATCTGCTGTTCGGTTCAAGACTTATATTTAAACAACGTTATCTTACATGGAGTGATAACAGCCTCATTTTCAATGAGATGAGAACATAGAATGAGAAACCCCCTGAAATACGCTTTGTAAACAACTCATGATCAGGAGGTGGCGCTGCACTGTTCTGCCAAGTTATCTTGCTTTTATGTGAACAATGCAACAATTTCAGGACTGCAGCCCTCTTTTTGATACAGCGACATGAAGGTAAGCGGATGTTATATTAAATAAATTGTACATTGAACTTCAAATGCGAAACAATTGAGTTTGCGTGTGTATGTGACTGTACCTTTCCGGCCAATTAATGGCACTGTTGAATCGGCACATTTTATCCAACTTTGAAATGTGATTAAATCACTCCAAATCATTTCCCCAAAAAACCCTTTGGAGATTGAAAAGAACTACCTTCCAAAAGCCATATTTTCAGTCAATTATTTCATGTAGCACATAGTCAAATAATGCATTTCTTTTGACCTATTTTCAGTCTAGTTAAAAGTAGGTCAGATAAATTTAATTAGATTTTGTAAATAAATAAATAAGAATTGCTGAAATTGCTGTCAACAAATGTTTTGATGTTGGTTTTCAAGATTTGATAGTTTTTATCAGTCTAGGTTGTTTGATTTTGTGACGTGAAGCTTCAAGATTTGTCTTAAATTTTGAGCTTCAAAAGTGGCATTTTGACAGAATTTGGTTATTATCAATTTTCTTGTAAATAAATCGACATTCAGCCAAACGAAGTATGTCATGATTTGTTTCGCCCTAAGGCCTACCTAACCTGAGAATATGGGCAGAATTTATTTTTTGGCTGTTGCCGTGATATGTTTCACCATTGGGAACATTCGCTCTTAACTGTTACTTAAGTGAAAAAAGCGTCTTTGAGGTGGCCTGTTGACCTGAAATCATCAAGATGTTAGTGGTTTTGAGTGAAATCAACATCTTTGAGCTTTCCCGTTGATGTGAAATCAACATTGAGCTGTTTTCTAAATGAAATTAGCATCTCTGCGGTCACGCATGCTCGTGAAATCAACATTTAACTGTTTCTTAAGTGAAAAAAAGAGCCTTTAAGATTGCCTGTTGAAATCAACATTCTGGGAGCCTGCGAGCCCAAGCCTCGAGCTGCGAGTCCCTTTTTGCAAGTCTCAAAAGATTCCTCCCAAAAAATCCAAAAGCAGGCATAATGCTTTAATATAATATTTATTACATGTGGGGTGCTTCATTATGCCAATACCTGAGGAAAATGGAACAACATTTTCTGATCAAACCGGGCCAACCAAGAGGAATCAGACCCTTACCATTTTTTTTATTCCTTTTCCGAATTCCTTACATAATTGAAGAGAAGCAGGGCAGTGAACTGGTTTGTCGAAAATGGAACGGCAAATTTCGGTCAGACCGGTCAGACCGAAATAAGTGGACCACCTCCAGAGGCAATCCCGAATGTTCCTGTCAGAACTAACCTAAATGGACCTCTCCATTTGACTTCCAACCGAAATTTCAGGAACCTTTGGCATAATGGAAAACACCCACAGTCTTCATGTGTTGGTGCACTGTAGCATGGCAAGTGAGGTCATGAAAAGTTTTCCTCTCTTTTTTTTATTTCTACCAATTAAGCAGATATTATAGGAGGGACATCATTTTTCCCGTCTTGCTTTTTGGTAGCTGTGAGCGAGGTAAACAGAAGTGTCGTGACAGTGTGACATTTCATAAGCTGACAGCTAGGATCACAAGATTCGTAAACACTGTAATAGGAGACACAAGAGATTGTGAAATAGGTTTACATGCATATCGAAAGGACACAAAAAATAGGACGCATTGTAACACTGGAAGAGAACTAAACAAGGATTTGTTGAGTACAAGTGAGTTGTGAGTGTGCGAGTTAAGGTGTACCCAGCTCACAAGTTTGGTACAGAGGAAACTTCTGCTGAATCTTAAATTAGTTTGCAAGGAGTTATGATTTTTTCAGTGCAGTACTTTTGTACTGACTTTTACTGGGCCGAGTGAATGGGTTTTATCCCCAACGTTTTGAATTAATCTGAAGTAAAAACTAACGGTATAAACGCGCAACGTTTCGACCGAACTTTGGTCATTATCAAGCTTAAATGTGAAGGTAAAAATTTTTGTATGAGTATAAATAAAAAACAAAGAAGTGAAAGTATGTAAAGCATGTAAATGTAAAAAATGGTGTTAAGAACAATAAAATGCATGCAAGAATAACATCATTAAAAATGATTAAAAACTTTTGCACGAATTGAGTCTGACTGTACATTGAGACTTGGTCTCGGTTCATTAATAAAAAACATTTCAAAAATGAGACAGTCAAACTTGTTCTTGCACTTTTTTAAGGTGGTAAAATTCCTTGTAAGATCCTTGCAAAAATTTTTATCTTCACATTTAAGCTCTGTAATGACAGAAGTTTGGTCAAAATGTTGCATGCTTTTACCAGTAGTTTTTACTTCAAATTGTTTTGAAAAACCTTTACTTATAAACTTTTGAATTGCTAGAAATAAGCAGTCATCCAGTCTTTCGATTTTACGGGGGAACTATTAAAAAAAAAAAATGAAACATCTGGTTTCCCAAGATGCAAAAAAAACATTATGCATCTTTCGTGGCAGTGCTTCTTGATATATCATGTTGATAATTACCTAAAATTTGCTTCACTTGAACGTTTCCCTGTGTATATTTGAAGATTAGTCAATTTTACATACTGTAAATCCTCGAATTAGTGCCCCCCTCAAATAAGTGCCCCCTTCAAATAAGCGCCCCACCCATCAGCCGAAAATTTAAAATAAGCACCCCCTCCCCTCCCCTCCCCCTTATTTTGTGGACGAGTAATGAGACAACAAAGGATGTATAGTTTTTGTCATGTAGTATCAGATTTGTAAATTGTTTCAGTTTGTGAACACGTTTAGTAAACAAGTTGAACATGTTAAGTACTAACGGTGCCGCGATTTAAACTTTAGGATCAACTTTGTATGTCAATAAACAGCTTATGTTGGTGTTTACGTGAAGATGATGTATTAAAAAAATGATTATGCCAGGCCACGATTGGGGAAAAATTAAATAAGCATCCCCTCGAATAAGCGCCCCGCTTCTTTTCCTAAATTTGAAATAAGCGCCCCAGGCACTAATTCAAGGATTTACAGTAATCAACATTTTGATACAAAATTTGCAAGGGAAACTCAAAATTTCATTCATATCTGAAACTATAAACTGACCTTCAAATTCTGTTTTGATACAGATGGAAAACTACTTGTGTGGAATTTCACGAATGAAAGAAAATTGAAAACTTGTGTTTCTTCTGCCAAGTGTGGCATTTACTGAGTAAATGTTAACGTTAAATTAAAAACTCAAAAAAAAAAACAGAAAAAAATATGCAGTGGCTTGCAAAAATAGGCTTGTGACTCACGGCTTGAGGCTCTGGCTTGCAGGCTCGCACATTAGTTACACTCCAAAATTATTGCTTTCAAAACTTGAAGACAAAGTTTTTTTGCTTTGTTGTGGAGCAGAAACTTATTTTGAGCTTTTTTCTAGCAATTCAGAGCGAAAAATGCAAAATACAACTTAAAATTTGACAAAGGGCGGACATGCATACAGCCCTACAATTCCTAACTAAAGATCCTTTTTTCCTGCTTGAAACCAAAGATCTGCTCAAAAATTTCATCCTAAATATCCTATTTTACATTTTGCAACTCTATGATTTTAAGTCTTAGTTAACAATTTTTCAAGTTATCCAATACTTGCCTTGAATTGTATTACAGGTCATGTCATTTTTATGACCTGTGATCTCATTAATCATGGCTCTCAACCACTTATCATTAAACTGAGCACAGTTTTGTTTGACTTGTTAGGCTGAACTGCAATAAAGTAGTATACTATCCATACCAAGATTTAACAAAGCAGAAGCAAGCAAAATACATAGAGGATATTACATGCCCGTTTGTGGATACAAATTTTATCTTCGAGTGTTCAACTAGATATCTCACTCATTCGCTGCACTCACTTGTGAGATCTTGAGTTAAACACTTGAGGATAAAATTTGTATCCAAAAGCAGGCATGTAATATTCTGTTTATTACATAAACATACTAATGATGTTTTTGACAATTCTGTGAAGATTTCCGTCAACTTTCCGAAGATTTTCGAAGATTTTCCAAAATTGTTCCAAAGGCCAGACGAATGCTTCCAAGCATTTTCCGAACATTTCTGAACATTTTCCAAAGATTGCCGAAGATGATTTATGAAGATCCGAAGATGTTTCCATCATACATCAACAAATTTAAGTGTAGTTAAAGGGACAAAAGAAAAATGTTATAAAAAAGGAATGATATCTTCACAGTCTGAAAAATAAAAATAGTACCTTCACTGCGCGCGATGAAGATATGATTTTTTAGTAAAAGGAAAAATCCTGGTATTTCACTGGTGTTTATATAATAAAGCTCAATATTACTCACCATATGTTGTTTTTACCTCTTTGCCACAGGGGGAAATGACTATCCAAGTTAAGTACACTAAAACAAGATGAAATCAAATTACAGCTGGATCCCTTCTAGACTGGATTCATCTCTCTTTTCTAATTGACTTGAACATGTATTCTTTTTTTTCATGATATTTATTTAGCAACTTCAAAAAGACAATGCAAAGTACAAAATTACATGTAGTAGCGCATGATTGACATAATTTAAAACTACAAAGCAACAATTTTACGTATACAATGATATCTTGGTTACAATATATTTAATTGTAGAAAAGGGAAAAAAGATTAGTGCACTGGAATCAGGATCAAGCAGCTTGGGTTTGAGCCCTGGCCGGGGAAATTGTGTTGTGTTTTTGGGCAAGACATTCACAGCACCTCACACAGCACCTCTCACAGCGCCTCACACAGTGCCTCTCACAGCGCCTCACACAGCACTTCTTTCCACCCAGGTGTATAATGGGTTCTGGCTAATTTAGTGCTGGGGGCAACCCTGTGATAGACTAACATTCCATCCAGGAGGGATCAAGTAGAAATACTCCTAGTCACTTCATGCTACAGAAACTGCGATTTAAGTTCCAGCCAGCTGATGGGCCACTTGGCTAGTATGCAGACTTTACCTTACCTTTACAGATTGGCAAGAGAATATACACAAATACATGCAAGTCTCAATTAGAACTACAGTGCTATCTGTCAAGCACAAGCTACAACAACTGCTGTAGCATTGATTTTGAAATATCTGTTGAAATGTTATGGCTAGCAAACATACAGTTGTAGTTCAGGGATTGGAATCTGCATGGGAGTCTTTGTAATAGAAATATTATTGTACTTCCTTGACCAGGGCTGTTTGGCTGTTTAATGTTAAAAATATAGAGAGGATATTACAGGGTGGCGAGAGGATAAGAATTTTATGTTCAAGTGGCAAGAATATCTCACGAATGAGTGCAGCGGATGAGTGAGATATTCTTGTGATATTCTTACGATATTCCATGTTAGAGTGTTCTTGCCACTCGAACATAAAATTCATATCTTTGAGCCAACGTGTCATGTTCTTTCCATTATATAGACATACTGATCACAGTGGTTTTGACGATTTTCCGAAGATTTCTGACCAGTTTCTGAACATTTCCAAAAATTCTCCAAACTTGTCAGAAGGTCACACAAACGTTGCCAAACATTTTTCAAAATTTTCCGAAGATTTCTGAAGATTTCCTAAGATCCCCAAAGAATGCCGAAGACTTTCGAGGAAGACCCGAAGATGTTTCAATCATACACCAACGAATTTAAGTACAATTTAACAGACAAACTTGATATCAGTGAAATCATTGATATCTTCACTAGTGAGGATACAGAATATACACCACCTGAGTCCCAGATGTGGTTTCGTATGAATATTATGAGTGGTGTATTTTACAGTAAAACACTCGTGTCTATATAATAAAACGTTTTAACACATTTTATTCCAGACCTGTACATGTATCCTTTCCATCCCACTGACCTCTTCCCTCACACATTCCACTCTCATCCTCCCCTCCCTATGTGAAGATATTTCCAAACCAAATCTGTCATCACCCGTATCCAGTAAAGAGCCTAACAGAATACATGTCTGTGACTTTGAAAGCCTTTCCTAGGGAAACCAAACTCTTAGTATGATGCTGCCTGGCTTTGATTAAAATACTATTGCTTGCTTTGCAACAAAGTCAAACCATAATTAGGGGTGCTAAAAGTTTACTTTTCCATGCTCCATTCCCTTTTTAAGCAACTGGCGCCCGTTTTATGAAGCTCAATTTGGCGTAGAAATTTTTGTAGAACTCTATGACTCTACGCTTTTGTCAACAGTCTCCTCCAATGTGTTGGAAAGATACATTACCTCCTACTTCATAGCTTTTACCATAGTTGTGTATTGTTACTATGGTTACCTGCCTATTTCATGACATTTGACTTCAAACCATCTACCCTCTGAGTCCATCTACGCTCATACACAAATAGCCAACTGGTCTGCTTCCTGCCCGTTGGGATTTTTAAGCCTATTACGTTCAGTTGATATATTTGTTTCTTTCATTTAAAGTGGCAGGCCTGTGAACTAGCTAGGTGTAACTAAGCGCACTGACCACTATAAACAACATTCGAACATTTGAATGCTCTACCTTCTACCAGCTAATCTCTTCGATCTATGCTCTACGCTCTACGCTCTACGTTCTACCATCTACACTCTACTCTCTATGTTCTACCAACTAGTCGCTCTATGCTCTACCATCTACCATCTACCATCTACCCTCTAAGCCCATCTACACTCTACTCTCTACATTCTACCAGCTACCCGCTCTACGCTCTATGATCTCCATCTACCCTCTAAGCCCATCTACGCTCTACTCTCTACGCTCAACTATCTACCTAGCCTGCGAACAGGCTCCTGGTTAGCCTGAACGAAGCGAGGGAGCCTGTAGACATTCTATTGATGCTGCCTTTCTATGATACCAGCTCCTGGTATCATGATATGATTGGTTAAATCGCTGATTGTTGACATCTTTGAGATGAATATTTGTCAGATCTTTGTAAAATTACATGACTCCAACGGTTTGTTACAATAGTGCATTTGCTGTTCTCTTTTAAGTTTCGGTCTCTCAACCTCTTGTTATTTCACAAGTGATTCTGAAGGGTACTTTATGCTCTGTTATGAGCAGGAATTTTATGTAGACGCTAGTGGAGTGGAGCTGTTTGCTGGTGCTATAGCAATTTTTTTAGAGGTCAAAGCCATGGTTTCTGGACTTTCCGCTGTTATCTGCTTGTCGCTTTGCAGAGTTTGACACCTCTATCATGTGCTTATAATCTCTTTAGGCTCATTTCAGTATTGCAAAATATGTTTTAAGCTCTCTAAGTATTGGCTTTGGAGGGACAAAGTTAAGTTTGAAATATTCCGTGAACATGTTGCTTACTTGCACTCTATATTATGACGCCCGGCCCGGCTTTTTGATTAGCTCAATTAGAACTGTTTGCAAGTACCGAAAATGTAGCCTCTTGACAGGTCTAATTACTTCATTGACTGATTTGTTACAGGCTTATCACCAAGGGCAGATAGGCACATCAAAAGCAAAGTCTACAGGCTCCCCTGTCCCCGCCCCGATTGCTTTGCTCTTTGAATTCTTCTGTTTTGCACTTGCCGAAATTTTTTTCCGCTCTCGCCAGGAGCCTGTTCGCAGGCTATGATCTACCCTCTAAGCCCATCTGCTTGGAAAGTTATTGGAATCTCTTAATTTTTCTTTTAATCTTTTAATTTTTTAACGAAGGCTAGTGAGCAGCCCAAAGGAAGACGTCTTGTAGTTTAAGCTTTTTCGTTTATTTCTGATGCGCTTCGTCTCTGTCTGAGACTTCTTGAGGGAATGATTTAAGTTACCTAAGTTTAACTTCCCATGGAAGTGAATACTTGCTGAAACACACTGTAAACGGACATTACAAGAAACGCCTTAATGCACATGTTATTGTGTGATGTTATATTTTGGGGGCCATGTGATTAGCGCTAACCGTATGGCCCCCAAAATATAAAAAACAGTTTAAAAATATTGAAAAGTTAAATTAGAAAAAGATATATCTTTTGTCTGGAAGAGTCCCAAAGAAATCCTATTAGAGTTTCCTAGTTGTCTCTATAGCAAGAATGATCATATCAAACTTACGTACTATGTTATTGATGAAAGTAGTATTTCGTTTCTCGATTTATTTCTTGATGCTAATTTTAGCACTCTGCACTTTTCTTCCCATCAAAAGCCACTAAATAAGTATCTGTACATTCCCTTTGAGTCGTTTCATCCCGCGAGCAACAAGAGGGCCTTCATTAGAGGTGCGCTTATGTGCTATACTAGAAATAGCTCCACTTTTAGAGCCTTTAGCAAAATGCGAGAAATTCTGGAAGTGCCTCAGGCTTCATGGATACCCAGTTGGGTTTTTCCTTTCTAAATACAGTAACAGAACTAAATGGCTTTCACTAAAACGTTAATCGTACAACAGTAGGATGGCAGTCTTTAAATCCACATTTAACTGTAGTCATGCTAACTGATGAGAAGCACATTTTGTTTTAGAAAAGTCCTAAAAACAATAGGTGCACCAATTGGTTAAAAATGGTTTTTCTATAACTCGATAGAAACTCAGAACTAGCAATAGCTGTTGACGTATTGATGGCGCGAGCAAAGAGAATTTACACTTTGATGATCAAAGTTAACAAGTTTTTTTCCTTTTTTTCATTGTGGTGTTTTCTAAAAGAAATAGAAAACATGTTCTCCATGTTTCTATCGAGTTATAGAAACACTCATGAAAGTTTGGGAGAATTCAGTCGAAAAAGCTGTGGAAACTGAGCATTTCTCGTTCTCCCAACCTTCCACTTGTGTTTCTATAACTCCATAGAAAGTAAGTAAGTAAGTAAGTAAGACTTTATTTTACAAGGGTAACATTTGACAGTAATAAAACTGATAACCTAATGGCCCTCTAAAATAAAATTTGAAAAAGAAAGAAATAGTAACAATCGTAACAATATTAAAAATAATTAAAATAAAATAATTAAGCCTATATACATTGTAAAATATTTACAAAATGTGATTATTTACAAATTTTTTAAAAAAAATTTACAGGAATAGTTTGCTAAGAATTTGATTATCTAAAATTATTTTAAAAAGGGAGCGCTTAAAATTTTTTACACTGGTACTCTGTTTGATGTCCACACTTAATTTGTTCCATTCT
>Ga0126338_10000345_pt1 | contig 23863 bp, 11 predicted proteins | sample OrbCmetagenome_2_FD_92529 | JGI IMG/M metagenome (GOLD analysis project Ga0126338, IMG submission 92529) | Coral microbial communities from Petempiche,Puerto Morelos, Mexico - Orbicella C C metagenome | ecosystem: Host-associated > Invertebrates > Cnidaria > Coral | place: Petempiche,Puerto... | reverse complement strand
CTTTGAAAAGCCACCAAGGCATGTTTTTGATAAGTTGATCAACAATAGAAATTTTAAACATCGAGTGAAGCTTAGAAATGTTACATTGAATATCTAATAGCCTGTTTTCTCCTGAAAGTGCGATAAAAGCGAGGTTTATCAGTTGTCGTTTGACAAAGCTCTTTACAAGGTCTCTTTGAAAAGCCACCAAGGCATGTTTTTGATAAGTTGATCAACAATAGAAATTGTAAACATCGAGTGAAGCTTAGAAATGTTACATTGAATATCTAATAGCCTGTTTTCTCCTGAAAGTGCGATAAAAGCGAGGTTTATCAGTAGTCTTTCGACAAAGCTCTTTACAAGGTCTCGCAAAACCTACAAAACTGCGATAAACAAACGAGTTAAGTATCTAAGATGGAAACTCTTCCTGTTGCATTTTGCCTGGTTGTGTTCAATTCGAGATTCTGGATCAAACGGAAAAGAGAATATACGATAGTTTAGACATGTTTAGTTGATAGCAGAATCGTCTGATATTACAATGACACCAGGGCTGTTTTTGACACATTCTGCTAACAAGGAAGACACTGCAGTGTTGTGTGGAAATCTTTGCATCAGCGCAGCGAGTAGAAGGGAAAATTCAGTTTGGTGGAGAGTCTTGCGGCTTTCATCTTTAGAACCTAAATAACAAATTCAATCAACCACTTCAATTAGCAAAACATTATTTTTACATAATATTGGGTGAAGCCTGTCTCAATTTAGAGAATCGATCAAAGAGGCTAGACAGTTACCAGACTAACGGATTGCAGCAAAAACAGCTCAACTTAAGTCTTATTTACTCCTTATTAAAAAAAAAACCCCAGTAATCATTGGCAGTTAATTTTATCAGAAATGGTGGCCTTGTCATAAAATTATTCAATTGAAAAGTCAATAAAAATAAAGTTCTTTGAATCAAGTAATGCTTCTTCTGATGAGTGGATATTTATGCTTTGAAAACTAACACATAGTCAATTAATTTTACTTGTCGTATATTAACACTTTGCCTTCTCATACATCTTACCGTTTCGTTTTCTTGCCTCATGATATGCCAACACCAGAGAACAAGAAGCAGCACAGATTTCAACAGCAGCTTCCTTCAAATCAAAATACAAACACGTTAACTTTAAAATTAGCCAAGCCAAAGTGAATCTACACCCTTAGCCTCGCCTTGTATAAGCTGGTAAGAAGGAAGATCACTAAAACAGTTGTTTCTTTCTTACTATATGGTTGATGAAGGACATCCAGGTAAAGTGGTCATTATTATTATTATTATTATTATTATTATTGTTATTGTTATTGTTAGTTATTATTATTATTATTATTGTTTATTGGCGGACTTCATAGTTCATTGAGCAAACGTATTTAAGAGTGAAATCATTAACACAATTTCTTTTCATAATTATCCGATAAGACGTTTGATAAGTCTTCGCATGTTTAAACTAAAACAAGTGCCACAAACCTCGTTCAACGAAATTCTGCGATTAACAATTTTACCAACACTCTTCCCGGTAAATGAGCAATAGAGTGTGTTCACGTGACGTCATCAAATTCTCAAACCCAAAACTAAAGAGCCACTAAAGGTTTTATTCTCATCAGGCATAAGAGGTACTAAATTTATATCTGTTTACAACTTTCCAGCTCAATAACGTCCTTCGTTTGGAAACCAGCGCATTTTGAATTTCGGAGTTATGGCAATGTGTGACAAAGCTAAGACCGCGTTTGTTGAAAAATATACACTTATCTCGTGATTTTTAGCCATTTTAGGAGTTAAAGTATTAGGAAAAGTGCTTGTGTAATTGTGTTTTAGTTCGGTTCAGATAATCAGTCAACTAGATAGCCAGAGAAAGTTCCAGATGGTTACACTATTTTCCGCCCGCCATATTGGAGGACTAAGGAGGTCCACCAACGAATATCTCAACTTTGGGACAACGTACACACCTTAAACTTGGAGAACTGTCTTCTTTATTTATCGTCTATAGTATCACAATTTCTTGACCTTATCCACTAAATGGTTTTTGATTTTATTTTTTAATTGCGTGACAATGAACAAACTCTATAAAAACGTCAATTCTGTACGATTTGAACTCAAATTTACATATTCTTAGACTTTTGTATGCTTCTGAAAGTTTCGCGTCATTTCACCCAGTTTTCATCGTCGTTTTAACTTACTAAGTCCCAAGATAAGACCGTTTTTTATTTCTTTTTACGCTTATTGTAAAGTTTATCGCCCCAAAATAGCAATTTTGAGCGCAGATAAAGAACAGTGAAACGCAGAGAAAGTTCTAACTAACGAGTGAATTATACTGACAAATTTGACAACAATAACTTTTGCCGGAATTGAGATGTAAATCGGCTCAATTTTGATCGAAAAATAATTTTAAATTACGGTAATGGTGTTCGGAATTGACCATACCCAAAAGTTCGAACCTTTTTCAAATACTTATTTGCTCAAAAGAATTTACAGGTCCTTCTCAGTTCTACGGTTGATAATAAAACCAAAAACTAAATTGACCTCCGCCGCGTGTTTAGAAGACTCGAAAAAGTTCTTGTTTCGGTAAACCACATAATTTCAGCATTCCCTCTTACAGCTATCATTTCGAGTCAGTGGTTGCCGATTGATCATCGTCTTAAAAATACACTTCGGAAAATATTAGTGTGCTATAATACGAAGACGTTTTCTCGACCGACTTTCGCACTGTTCCTCTGTGTTGTGATACTGACCCCCTTTTCTAACGGCAAGCCGCAAAATTCCAGCACCAAGCCAACCGTTAAAACTAACCCAGATCAGAGCCTTGTGGTGAACAACAACTGTGGTTTGGCGAAAAGCGAGAGTGAAATGCTGGCTGATATCAGAGCTAAGGTTGATTCCATCGTTGTTAAGTCCAGCAAAGGTATTTTTCTGTTAAAAAATTATTTTCAGTCACCGAAGTTCTCTTCTCATGGTTTGTTGTTGGTGTGTGCGACCTCATACGTTCGTTTCCATGAACCACAACTTTAGGGAAATACAATTCTTCAACGTGCAGTTCTAAAAAAAATAAGACTGGTGAGGGTAAAAGATCCCTCGTCAAGGCTTGAAAAAGACCGAAATTTGACTTGTAAATCTTGTAAATAAACCACGCTAGTTTATCGTGCCATAATAATTTCACAGACATGTCCAAATATATAACGAGCTAAAATGTAGTTGAAACTCCAACTCTGATAAATTCCCTATCACAAGAAGTTCTTCCTACTAATCTAAGGAACGAAAGATTTCCTTTTACAAGCGATTTGGCGGCAGGATTGGCCCATTTAAGCCTGCGTTATAAGCCTCGTTTTAAATAGGCGAGGAATAATCTTTGATTTGTTGACTGCGCGACTTCCATTCATCGCTCTGCTTATTTCAGACAGAACCGGTTTGTCCAGGCGGCTGGGTTCTTCATGTAAACTCGTGTTTTCTCGTCATCGACATTCCAACCCTGGAGTGGAGCGACGCTCGACGAAATTGCCAGAAACTGGGAGGAGATCTCGCTAAAATCACATCAGCCTCTGAGAATCAGTTCATCGCTGATCTCGTCACCAAGCAGAAGAAAATAAGAAACCTTGGTGTATGGCTTGGACTTCGCCGAAAAGCAGATAGCAAGTTCTACTGGATAGATGACACACTGCTGGCGGGCTACAGTAACTGGAGCCCTGGCGAACCGAATAACCTCGCAGAGAATTGTACCCACATGCATAGTATAGGATCCAGGAAAGGCAAGTGGAATGACTTGTTCTGCATCCGCCAGAGCGACTCGTCCGCCAAAAACGCCCCTGCCGTTCTTTGCCAAAAAAGGGCTAAGCACTAGTATTTGGTTTTTGCAATGTCAAATGACGAAAACGTTCTGTGATGTTCTGATCTTTTGGTGTTGGTATTCCACTTATGTCACATGGAAAAATAAAGATAAGGATTGTAAATGAAAACTTGTTATCAATTGTTGACTGTGTTTGATGTCACTTTACACTGTATGTATTCAGCAAGCCCTCTTACGCCCCACAACTTAGGTATTTTGTTCAATTTGTCATTTTCCGTCAGTTTATTAAAAAGTGAGTTGTCATGCAAACATGATAGCATGTGAACCCTTGTTGGAATCGCGGGACTAAAGATTAAGAGACAAGACTATTTAGTTAAGGAAATAATCAAGCCAGGCGAAACATGTCATTCGCGTAAGGAAACACGGCTAATCTCCGCCGAGTTTCTGTACTGATTTTAGAACTAGATTCGCCCACCAACAAGCATTGATACGAGAACGTTTGTCAAACTATTATCAGCCTTTCATTCTGCATTTTCCATAAAAGCAGTTTGGAACTGACCAATGAGAGAAAAACATACCCGAACACACGAAGAATGCCCTAGAGAGTGATGGCCAATCTAGATCTTACAACAAGAAATCCGATCTCACCTCACACCCCTCCAAAAACACAGCAAGATTGATGTGAGGTGACTCCCCCCCCCCTTAAATATTAACCTACGTTCCTGAAAGTATCTTACCTCATCCGTGACCAATTCCAGCGCACTAATGTACCACTGTTCAATCTCGTGAGTGTAGATCAGATGTTTGTGTATGAGGGACAGGAACAAGGCTTGGAGCGCTTCAAATATGACCTGTGTGAATTGAGCAATCTTAAATATTGTTAAGCTGCATTATTAACTAAAGCCGAAAGGTTTAAAACAGCTATTAAGGGGCCTAATAAACAGCAACTAGCTTAATTTAGTGTTAATGTTAGTTGAAGCAACACAATCTGCTTTCAGACCACATAATGGTTTTCAAAGTGGCGATAGTCACGAAAATGAGAGCTATTATCCAAGGGAAAACGGCCCACACGAGTAATGCAAATTTCAAAGAAATGAAGGTTTTTTGTGTAGGTGACCGCTAGATATTTTGGTCGCTTTTCCTCTCTCCCCAGGCCTCCCCTGTATTCCGAATCAACGCCTCCAAGATGGCGCGCCTCCAATCCAAACGCGTTTGTCCGCAAAAAGTACGCCTGCACAGTCATCTTACCTTTCTGTTGTCTACTGTCATAATCAGGTTGACGTGAGGATTGGAAAACAATCTTTCAAAAGGAACTTCAATGCGCCTTTCTACAAGAAAAAAAGTGTTCAAATCGTAAATTTTTGTTACCTTGAATGCAAAAGAAATTCAAGGTCGGAGACATTCAGACCAAAGTCCAAATTCCCTCACGAAGATATATAGAGAATAAATCACTGATTGTTGAAGTAAATCGAGATAAATATCCAGACTGTTACATAACGATATCAAAACAAAAAGGCGACCGTGCTGGACAATCATTAAATTGAAATTAAAGTTGTTGAACGTACTGTATTCTTAAGGCAACAAACAAAGAGCCTTAAATTCAGAGCAAATTGGATCTAAAATGACGTTAAATCCCATAGCCTAACAATTGTAACTCCCACAGTCCTTGTTTGAAGAAAATATGATTGGCTCTTTTTTGAAGTTTACAGTATGTTATTGCAGTGTCTTTAGCTACCTTTTAATTTAGTCCATAACTCGATGAGCTTGTCCAAGATGCCATAACTATTTTTTGCACAGTTTGTTTCAACAAACGTGACTCCATATGCCGTTCTACACACTATGAAAGAGAGATCAAACAACCTGTGAGTGACTGTTATAGCTACGGTCTGCTATGATGGATCAAAACTACTTGTTATACCTCCCAACTAAAATACGTTTTCCGATTGGAGGAGAAAGTGTCACTTGTCATGGGTCAAAACTCACTAACTCCCTAGAGCGAACAAAACTCACTAACTCTCTAGGGAAACTAAAACTTAAACTTTCAACTGTCATGATCAGGTCGTGCACCTTGAAACCGCGACAAATTTGTGTACCAGCCGGCGTCAAGCAAATCATTTTTTTCGCAGTCTTTTTTCACAGAAACAAATCCCACTGTTTCCCTTAGGGCCAGTCATTAAGTGTCTATTCTGTATTTTCAGAATTCAGGGATCAACAAGGTACAGCATTTTAAGGGAGCTTACTTAAAATAAACACCAACTCCACAGTTATTTGCCCGATCAAAGCCATCTCCTTTGCATAAGATTGTTCCTAAAAATGATGAAAATTCCAAAGTAAGAAACATGATATTTTCATGTAGCAAGGTAATTGAGCGGTCCTCTACAGTTTAAGCCCTTGCAATTGCTCTTGGGTAAGACACTTTACTTTCACAGTGCCTCTCACCACCCAGGTGTATAAATGAGTATCACTGAATTGTCATGGCAACCTGACAGTGCTTGGGTTCATCTGGGATGACATAGCATCACATCCAGAGAATACGAGAGGATATGAATTTTATGTTCAAGTCACATGAAGACCATGAAGTTTCTTTTTTCATTTAGGTATTTTTGGCATTTTCGTGCTCCTAAGTGAACGATTTTATGTCGGCTTCAGTGAATTTTTTAAACTTCCGGATCGCTCGCCATCTTTCAACCGGCGTTTGGCAAAGTTTGGCAGCCGTGCAATGCGATGGCGCGAAATGACGTCATCGATATTATCACTAGCACTAGTGACGAAAAATACGCCACTAGGGTCCCGGATGTAAATTCGTATGAATTTTACGAGTAGTGAATTTTCCAGTAAAACACTCGTGACTATATGATAAACTACAGCTATATGCCGATCTGATGTGTAACCAAACATGAAACAGTGCGTTATCGTCTACAGTGGAAAATTTATTAGTCATTACATCTTAGATAACTATAGCCGGTTAGCGTGATCGAATGAAAATCTTGCTGTTCTGTGCCTTAGATAACAACTCCGAAAAAATATCTCCAAACCTCGCTAATCAAAGTGCTTTCTAATGCACCAACAGCGGCGACTGCCTCAAACGTTATCTCTAGGGTAAAAAACATCAAAAGAAATCTCTAGTCAATAATATAATAATTCTTCAAGTTGAACCCATGTGGTGATCAAGACATCACTTCTCCTACAAGCATAAATGTGGAGCCAGTGATAAGTGTTATAAGAATAACGAAATTTATCACCAAGTCTTGATGTACCTTAGAATTCTCTCAACTTGCAGTGTGAAAATGTATGCAAAAAGGCTTTAAGAATTTGTACGTTGACACCAGGCGTTACATTACATACCACTTGTTGACTGCATTGCAAGAAGTTTTGATTGTTCCGAAAGTACCGCCTGAAATTTGAAAATAATAAAATAGGCACTTTAGCAGGGGCCTTTCTGAAAATGATTGAAGATTTCAATTGTTTTTCAACTTTGGACCTGCTGAAATCCAGAGCCCATTTTTACAAGCACGAAAGTTTGAAGAGTTAGTAACGCTTTACGAAGTAAGAAATTAGTCGAGCGGTTTGTAATGCTTGCTGACATTCACATGCTGCTTAAACCAAAAAGACACTATTTTACTGTACTATTAAACATTCCAGGGGAGCACAGAGAAAAAAGGAAAATGCTGTTCACAGAATATTATTTTATTCACCTGTAGTGCTTTGACTTTCATGGCAGGGGAAACACTTTCTGGTAAACATCCTCCAGGTTTACTGCATTTTGTTTTAACTTCACAACCGTTCTCTGGAATTTGTTTTGTGTTTGCGTCGCTTTGACTATCAAGTATTCTCTGTTCCTTGGATTTTGAATGCAATATCGAGTTTGCAATCTTGTTAAACTGTAAAAACAGTCCTTCCTCCATAATATCTGTGAATGAAACAAAGTTATAACGGCTCAAATCTGGTTAATGTAATGAGTACGACTTCACTAAGCAGTAGACTGGTTTCTTTAGACTTTAAACTTTCAATTTGTTTTCATACATTAGTCAGAATTTTTACTTTGAATTACGAGCTTATAAGACAATCATGATCTTGACTCAGGCTTGGAACAATGGACTGGGAAAGATTGAAAAGGAAATTTAAGCTGAGTTTTAAAATAACAATGCAACATTCTGTACTCCTGTAACTTGTAACTATGCTACGTGGTTTAAGATGTCACCAGGTTTCTCTCTACTGTATCTCTATGTCAAATAGCTGCGGTCTCAATAATCTCGTAATCTTACTTGGTAGAGATGTATTGATCCAGTCTGAGGTTTTCTCCTTTATAAGTCTCGTGGTAATATTCGCAGCTGTCATGATAACCTGTTACCAGCAAATAAGAAGAGTAAGGATTTTAAAAGCGCTGAGTGTAAAGTGATAATTACAATTCAGAAAATCAGTGACATGTTGGTAGAGTGAACAAGTAGAAAATAATAAATATTGGGCGACTGAGTGCAATCATTTTCTTGTCACAGTATAATTATAAAAGTATTTTCATTGCAACAACTCTAACCTGCTAGGTTCTGATAATAAAAACAAAAACAAAAATACAAAGATTTAAAGTTTGTTCTCTCTAGTTCTCACCTTAGAGTTCATTTCCTGTGGACAAAGGCTCTCAAATGCACTCAAGCTTTTCTTCTTAGAAGATCTGCAAAGGCAAATGTAAAGGAAACATAGTTAACGGTGTCACATGAAATAACTGCTCAGTAGCCTACATTTGGTATGGCACTACACTGGGCAGTGAGGTTTCATTCAGAGACTTAAAAGTTAGAACCACCTTGTACAGCATATTAGAAAACAGCCTTAAGAAAATACGCGCGCTGATTGGTTAAAGATCGTGTTTCTATAACTCGATAGAAACACAGAACTAGCACGAGCTGTTGACGTAATGACGGCGCGAGCAAAGAGAATTTACATTTTGATAATCAAAGTTAACAAGTTGCTTTCCTTTTTTCGTTGCGATTTTTTCTAAAAGAAATCGAAAACATGTTCTCCGTGTTTCTATCGAGTTTATATTGAAACACTTGTGAAAGTTTGGGAGAACTTGAAAAAGCTGTGGAAACACTCGCCTGTGGCTTGTGTTCCCACAGCATTTCTCGTTCTCCCAAACTTCCACTCGTGTTTCTATAACTCGATAGAAACACGGTACATTTTTACTATTTCTTAAATAAACAGTACCACATGAAAGTACTGCTCAATAGCTTTTCATTGAATGGTCACACAGTAGGGTTTCATCCACAGACTTAAAAGTTAGGACCACCTTGTAAAGCATAATAAACGGTACCACAAGAATGTACTGCTTGACAGCTTTCATTTGAATGGTCACACACAATGGGGTTTCACTCATGATAGATTTCAAAGTTACAACCATCTTGCACAGCATACACGTAATAAACAGTAACACATGAAAGTACCACTGTTTGAAATAGCTTTTATTTGAATAGGTTTCATCCACAGGCTTCAAAGCTAGAACAAACTTAATTGACATGATAGTTCATGTACTGCTCAACAGTCTTTGATGGAATGGTCACGTACGAAAAATTCCCAAAATCAAATTACGAGTATAGACGAAATAGCACATGTACACTCACTCAACTGTCTCCAAGGCGTCTTTAACACCATCATCTGTCACGGAATGAATTATCTTGAGTACATGAGGTCTGCACTTTTCCTAACAAACACGAGAAATAGAAGTGCAAATTAAGTTCAACTTATTATGCTGTGTTAAGTTGAGAGTTTAAACCCTGATTGTCTTTTGTAACAAAAACAAAAGATTTATATAAGGTGTATGCAGACAGCAGTGTTACCCTGCGTCGCAGACAGTCTAAACCGCGCTGGGGATTTTGTGACACGTCCAGCTGCAACGCACGCAGGCTAACGCAGTGTTTAATATGTAAATTATTTGATAGGCCCTGCATTAGGAATGATCTGCAGAATTACCAAGTGACAGGAATCACCAGTTTAACAGTAATCAGAAAATACAGTTCCCATCACCTTGGCCTGATCAGTATTTGCGTTCCCTGAAAACTCATTATCCAAGAATTCCTGGATCCTCTGAACTCCCCTTTCCAGCAGAGACGGGATAATATTTCCTTTCACGTGTGATATAATGTTGCTGCATAACCTAGAACACAAAAAAATAGAAAAATGGTCGGTAATTTGACTTCAAAAGGGCTGTCATGTTATAAGGATTCATTGGTGCATTTCTAGGGTAGATTGTAATACACTGTCACGAGTTTTAAAAATCACTTGCCTTTCCACTGTGAAGTCAGACAACCTCTTGAGAAAGTCGGGCTGAATCCTGAAAAAGTTCTCTTCTAACTGAAGCTGAAAGGAATTTACGACAACACGAAATCACAAATTTTACTACAAAACAACTAATTTGATCGTTCATCATGGGTCTGCAAAGCGTGCTGAGAGCAAGATAACTGAGCTAACAGGCGCGCTCTCATTTGTCGATAGGTGTGTTAAGATGAGAGCATGTAAACACAGTTGTGACGTTTTAGATTCGCGCGTATTTTTAAGAATTATTGTATAAAAGCAACAGAGCACTTTTTCTGTGTTTACATAGCCTCATCTAAACATTTGGGGAGTTTGGACAATTCTCGGAAGTTATGCAAACCTCAACGATGTCTTGGGTTTGCATAACTGTCTCAAATTCTCTCAACCCTCCTCGTGTTTAGATGAGGCTATTTAAACAAGCAAAAAGTGTTCTATTGCTTAAGTTTTTATAGGTCGCATAAGGCCACCTCTCACCTGCAATTGTCTCTGAGAGGAAGATATTCTAGCAGGTTCGCCTGCAGAAACTGGCGTGATCTTTTTCACTGGGCCTAGGAATAAGAAATCAGAATATGAACTGTCTGCATGTTGACAACACTTGCCAGAAACAAAACGAACTCCTGTTTTCATAATTCATTATACAGCCATCTGGAGTACTGTTAAATATGCATACTCTCACTGGACCAGATGTTAGAGCTTTGGCTTTGCACTCTATCCCTTGCCATTTTGACAGTTGCCCTAGCAAATTGTATCACATCATAGCCATTTGTACAACAGAGAGGAGAGAGCCTTCAACAAAATATCAAAAAGGCACTCGTCTGGCACGAATCGTGGAAACTTAGATTGGCGTCGACCCTTCACAACAGCAAACTCTCTAGCAACCATTATTTCCAAGGAAGCCAGCATTTTTTTGTTGAGACTATATGCCAAATCTACAGCTTCCACTCCAGTTAAAACCTATCCACAACAAGCTGCCAGCTTTTACGGCCAGTTTATTCTGCCCAGGTAACTGTATACTTTGAGCCTCTCTACAGCCATCTCTGGCTATTGTTAGACTACAATTCACAACAGTTTGTATTCTACTGCACAGCTGTGTAGAGATGCGATCACATTACTCTGCACACTTTTACCTGCTCGTCCAGACAATCCAGCAGCTGCCTCTACAAGAACAGATCTTACTTCACCTGCAGAACAGAATGACTAACATCTTTAGTAACAGTCACTGAGCTACCATGTCCTACACTGACTAACATTCTAGAAGTAAAGAGATTCAATTGTTATTTGTAATAACAAGGTTCGTATTCTTTTGGGCTTTTGAAATTCCATGACTTTCCATGATCTTTTCGAGTTTTCCCTGACCCATGTTAAGCAGTTGTTCTCAAAGTATTATTAAAACAATCTATTATTTAAGGTACATTCTCGCATTATGACGTATAAAATGCGTGCTAGTGTTTATTTTTTTACTGGAATTAAAACTGGTTTTCTGACTTGTCTGTTGTTTTTTCAACTTTTGTTTTTTGCCTGCTCGTTCTCAGAATTTTTATTGCTTTTCCATGACTTTCCATTACCCACACTTCAATTTCTGGATTTTCCAGGCCTGGAAAATGGAATTATGAAATTCCACGACTTTCCAGGTTTTCCATGACCCGTATGAACCCTGAATAACTTTCTGAATTCAAAAACCAAAACCTACCAAGATATGGACAGCAAGAATAGAGAATGCCTTGGTCTACAATACCAATGGAGTCCTAATACGTGAGTGAAAAGAAATGATTAATATTAACTTTAAACTATACATTCAACATTTGCAACCAGTAGGTAACTATTTCGTCCCCCTATGCAAGCTTCTAGTCAGATGGGTGTCCAGGCATCCTGTGGATGACCACTTTTTAAAGAAAATTGTTGCCTTATAAATTGTTCATTTGAGCAGACCCTACAGCACATTTTGGACGGCCACTTTTCAAATCCTGGCTAAAAGCCAACTCCTATGTGAGCATTAATTCACCCCACCCACCTCCCCCCATGCACCTCCTTCAACTGAAGGTGAATTCTGCGAGATCAGGTTGCTACCAATGAAATGAAAATCTGAGCCAATTTAATTGACATGCACTCTCAAAGACAAAGGCTAGAAACCAAGCATGTGAATGTCTCAGTAATGAAGTGTCCCCTTAACTGGCATTTGACAAAATTTTTCTGGCAGGGAGGGTTGTGTGGGGAGGACTTTCTGGCCACATGGTGCAAAGAGGCTAAAAGGCATTGACATGGAATGATAGCTTAGTTAAGCTCACCAAACTGACTTTTACATCTGAATATCTTGATTTAAGGTCTTCACCAATGGATTGCTTTAGGTCAGTCAGGCTTTTGAAGAAAAATGACGCAGGAATCGCAGGGATCTATGAAATACAAAAGTGCAAATAAGGAAATGTGAACCCACAGTGTACATATAACCAGAAAAAAAGTTAGAATATTACTCTAACCTCAAAGAACCATCCAAGACAAGACACCAGGAGTACCCTGCTGTGATTCAAATCTTCTTCGGGTGATTGAGTAGCTATCTCTCTGTAATCAAATGACATACAATGAGTGATTTGGTGAAAAGGCAAAACTTTAATCCTAGACTCCATCAGAGGAACTTGAAAAACCTATGGAATGCTAGCAGACTATAAGATTCTTTTAATTTATTGTCATGTTGTCTTAACAACACCGTGGCTCACTTATGGTTCAGTATTCAGAGAAGTGTTTTTGCTAAACACAATATAATAAGGATGGACAAACTTCATACAGGTTTAGGCCCTTGATCCCACATACCAACCATTGGGCCAAAGTACTTTCCAGCCCTACTTAGAGGTTCTTATTTGTCAAACATCAGTTGCCATCAGCTGGGACTAGACATAAAGTAAACTAGGACCAGAAACCTGTATATTCTCTGGAGCCAATGAAGGACCCCAGAGAAATAGTCCAAAAGAGGGGCCAGAGGGTCCATCATACTGAGGTACTCCACAGCCCATGGTATGGTCAGCACCAGTCTCCCACTGTTCCAGGCTTTCTCGAGGTAACTAAGGATGTCAAACTGAATTGGAATCTGGAAAACAAGGGATTGGCAACATCAATCAATTCATTCCTTTACACCCTTTCTTTTTCCTCTAAATGGTTGGATAGTTGGTTGTTGGTAGATGGGTTGGTCATGCAGGGTGTGGCTATCACTGGATCAGTTGGCTAATTGGTCAGCTGGTCTGCCAGAAGGTCAGATCGTCAGTCAGTTGATCTATCATTCCGTACCCATCACAATAATAGCTTAAGTACAAGTAAGAACCTGTTTCTGCAAAAATTAAAAGCGTTTCACGAGCTCCAAACAATTGTGGTTGCTTTGCTGGAGTTGGAGAAAACCATTTTGCCTTTATTTGTCATCACAGTTTTATACTCATTCAAATCAGTCAGAATGTAGCCACACAGCAGTCTCCTTGATATACAGTGGAATCCCAAATTTACAAACCTCCACGGGAAACAAAAATTGGTTTGAAAAATTGGGTAGGTTGAGAAGCCAGTGATAAAATTACACTGTTCGGCTGAGGGAAGGAGAATGACTTCTGGTTCGAGTTATCGGGAGGTTTTAAAAATCGAGGGTTTGAAAAATCTGGATTCCACTGCACATATTACAGTTCTTAGAGGTGTGCAAAAATATTATTTCACAGTTATAGGTTGACTCACTCTGTTTCTTATTTTACAAGTTTCTGTTGTAATTACTTCTGATGTGGTTTCTGCACCATAATAGGGTTGGAACAACAGAAATCCAAGGAACTTTGCCAAGATTCTGACATTCATTAAATAGCAGGAAAAGTCTTGCTTCAGTTCCTGATAAAGAGAGTTCCAAAGTCATTTAATATCATCATGAAAATAATTTTGCCCGGCCAAAAAAAGCTTTAATGATTGTATCCATGTCTACTTCAAACTGAATTTTTACTGTTCTGAACAAAACATTAATAATTATAATTTAATTAAATTAATTACCAAATCTGTCTTAGTAGAAAAAGGAAACTGAGTGACTAAACTGCACATGGTGTACAATAACATGTTAATGAAACCAAACAAAGCATATACCTGACCTGATTTTGAATTGATAAATCCTTCTCACTGCCTTCTTCAATGCCAGAAAGGGGAAATTCTTTATTGTCAATCTTTTAAGCAAAAAGTAAATTGACACAGATTAAATCAAGCTTTGTGGCTCTGACAGTAATGAATCATTGCTCTCCTCATGTGATGCAAATATAACTCTACCCCTACCCCTAAGTCATAATTAAATTGATGGTTTGCAAACAATTCTGACACATGAATTCAAAATGGACAAAAAATACAGAAGTCTTTTCAGTGTGGAACAAGCAACAGCATTGTGAATAGTAATTTACTAACACATCAATAATGTGATTACTGCTGCAAACAAGGACTTATAGTTCTACAAAGCCAAACCTACTGAACCTCTTCTATCATGCTGGAGTCTGGGCAAGATTTAAATTTATCACCATGATATTCTTAATGCAATGAAATATTACAATAACAAGACATAAAATACCTCTGTTATCTTTACAATCAGCAAATCTATCAAATGTCGATTAAATGAATGGCTGCAGTAAAAGAATAATAATTGCTAATTAAATCTCTCTGCTTTGAATTATAATATTTGAGTTACAATATTTGAAATAGGAGCAGGGGGAGTTTGCTTCATTGACACCAGAACTTCAGAGGGCCTGTTAAACTTGTTTGACAATAAAAGGCTAAATTTTAGCAGGAATCTAAGAAGTACATGTAAGAGCACATCGTGTCAGAGATGTTTGTAAATGCTTGCTTTGATGCACTAGATGCTGTACATACCTTGCAGCAGATTGTATAAATCCCTTGAAGAATTCTTGCACGTTACTAAAACTAGGAGAAGGACATGGGCCACCAGTGGATAATGGAGTAACAAATCTTTCCTGAAGCCTAACAAAACAAGGACACACAAAAATTAGAATGATTGGTCCTGGTTTGCAGGGCTTTCAATAAGTTTTGAAATAGCTGTCTGACTTAACTAAAGTAGGCGGCAAACTGATGAATTTTTTTATTAATTTAAGTGAAAATACAGACAAAGTAGGCGGTGGTGAGAGGAAAATTCTGACAAAGTAGGCAGCGATTTTCACCAGTTGCCGGCTTCTAATGAAACCCCTGGGTTTGTGCCCTGGCTGGAGTCATTGTGCTGTGTTCTTGGCCAAGACACTAGTGACTATTCTTACAGTGCCTGATTGAATCCACCCAACAGCATAAATGGATATTAGGGAATTTAATACTGGGGGTAAACCTAAGATGGGGTTACATTCCATCTAGGAGAGAGAAGAACACTCCTGGTAGTTTCATTCCGAGGAAGCCACTGAGAGGTTAGCACTAGCCTGATTGTTCTCCAGGCTTGAAATACCTAGACTTGAACTCATTTTTACATGTACCTCGTCCTCTAGCTTCGCCTAACAAACTTCGATTATGTCAAACTTAGATGATTGATTATGTCAGAGAGAAAATACAAATACTCTCAAAGAGAAACCATATACAGTAATAAACACAGATTGGCACTTTGTCATGAACACGAAAAAGGTCAGAAACAACTGAAAATGAAGATAACAAAAAGCCTAGCACCTTTGAAACTTTTCAGGGTTTGATTTTTGTAGATTGCTTAGCATACTTGATGAACGAAAATCACTTCCACTTCTTTCTTCTTCACACATCTGCAAGAATGATGTAGCATATGAAAAAATAACTAAGGAGGAGTAATCAATAACAATAACGCAGTGGACAAAATATAACATGACATAATTTATGATTGAATAAAGAACAAACAAAGATATATATGGACCAACAAACAAGTGAAAGAATAAACTAGCATAGAAACAAACGTCACATAAACAATAAATGAACAAAGAAGCTATCACATAACAATAAATGACTGAACCAAGGAATGAACCACCTGAACCACCCAACCAACAGACCAAAAGACAAACAAACAAGCAAACAAGAACACACACACAAAAAACAGTTTTTCTAACCTGTAATAGCTGAGACTTGAAAAGCCTGGCAAAATGTGAATAGTTTGCTAATTCTGGCTTCTGATTTACCAAAGCCCTGCAAGGTTATCAATTTGATTTTAATAAGTAATATAAAAAATTTTCATGAAGTAAAGTACTATTTTATTTTGAATATTAAAAATCAATAATTAGCATTCTTCTACTTGTTTTAAATTCTACTTCCAATGCTTTGTACATCGATCAACTGAAGATGACAGAGGGTTCTTTTGAAACATGTTTTTCAAACTTAAAAGTTTTGTTGTTTTCTTTAAATTCTTGACTTGCTTGACATTATCAAGACCCTTTATGTACAATATTCAATCAAGAGGGGTGTGATGACAACTACATTTAATCAGCATGTCTTTGTACCTTATCCTGTCTCCCATGTGCTCCTCCATGTTCCAACCTGCTGCAGAATGTGAATCTTCCCACTCTCGTACAAGCTCATAAAATACATCCCTAGGTCACACAAGTAGATTGAACAACAGTGTGATAAGTAATGCAAATATTAGTATTTTATAATTATGAGACTTTGTGACAGTTCGAGGGTTCTGTGATTAATGATGAAAGATGGGGTATTTTCAGATACGAGGAGAGTTTCTCTCAGACAAAGGGAAGCATTTTTGACAATACTTGTGGTTATTTTTGTGGACTGCCAGTTATGACATTTTCTAGTCAATTCTGAACTGAAAGAAATCACTTATTTTGATTTATATTCCAGTACTCCATCTTGATAGTTCATCTTCCATGTAGCTCATTAACATTGACCCAGGAATGTTAACTTAGCTGCAATTCATTAATAAATACCAAATAATTCAGTCAATAGCTGTCATTCAGTGAAAATTCAAGGACTTTTGAGACCTGAAATTTATGTTAGGCTACCAGTATTTCCAATACTTTCAAGGCATTTACTGAAACAGAATGTTTGAAATTCAAAGGTTTTCAAGACGTGAATGAATCCATTAGAAGTCTTACAATGAATGTTTTTATGCAGTCTGCCTATGGATGTGATTGATCATAATCTGCAACCTCTTCCTGGAAGGTCTTCTACATGTACAAATGGTGCAACCAAGCAATATTACTGCAGAAGTAGAGTGGGTTACCCCGAGACACTGAAATCAGTTGAAAGCTGCTAAGCCAATAAAAATCAAGAGTGCCCTGTCAAAAGTAATGATGTTACCCTTTGAAGTTTCTCACTTTATGTGTTGGGTTTCTTATTTGGCAAGAGAAAACACTGTCAACATTACCTTGTTCAAGGTAATGATAAAGACAAAGCACACTCTTTTAGACAAGTAATTACACATCAATTATTACACTGGTGTAAAATTACACTGGAGGGTCATGACCAATCGAAATCAAGTCATGTTAAAGTGTACTTGAATTTGAATTAAGTGAATGTAGGCCAACACTGGTTCATACAGCCAGAGCTTGTCCTGGCTTCAGTGTTTTGGGACATTTCTTCTTCCCCCTTGATGAGGTGCTAGTCCTCTGTAGGGCTACTCTTGGCATTAAATTTGCTGGTACCCATATTGACACCTGGGTGGACGGAGGCTCTGGACAGGGACTCTTGACTAAGTAAACAAATGTAAATATCATGGTCCCGACTAAAAAAATGATCCTGACCAGGACCAAAACCCCGACTGCTTGATCTTCATTGTGCTAACCATTACAGCAAAGAATACCCAGGATGATCGGAAAAGTAGGTAGATCTAGACAACGAGTAGCATGAGAGCCTGGAAGTGGCCAGCCACCGGGCCCCACGAATTGCAAATACACTGCATATCATGTGTCAGAGCAACAAAATAAGTTAACCTTATAGAAGGCTACATAAACAATGTAGCTGAGGTCATTAAAATATACATACAAATGCCAACAAGGCAGTGATTTCATCTTCTTTAATGATTAACTCTGATTAGGAAAAAACTTGGCATATAAGGGAATTCTTGTTCACAACATTTGCCTCATTAGCATAAGCAATTCAGTTTGCGATGGAGCTACAAATAAATCTGTTCCGAATATTGAAAGGTCATAGTACGATTAACTCTGCCAGTGAATATGAGCCTGATGTATTGAATACTTTTTTGTGCAACATGGGTTTAAAATCTTAAAATTTTACAAAGAATGTATGAGATCATTAGTGCTCATTAGTGCTCATTTGTAGTTTTTGAAAGACAATTTCTCCTAGAATATTACACCCAAAGAGCTAAAAATTTCACCATGTATTAAGTTTCAAAAGCTCTTTAGCTGCCTGGAGTCAATTCCTATCTAACATGTTGTCTTCTGTACGCAAAGCCGTTTGCAAATGAGTAAAAATGTAAACAACGACCTCAACATGAATCCCCCTATTTGCTACCGTAAACTGATCAACAGACTTTGCCTAACCGTAATTAGATTTCTGCAGCACTTTTGACAGACATGATTTGGAAGTGTACCTTTTTTGGCTTGTAAAATAGTTTACATTTGACTCACAATTCACTACTACTTAACTACTCACATTAATTATTGAGAACTTTCTTCTACTCTGGAATCTTGTGAAAAATCAAATACACTCAAGAGTGAGAGCTGTTAAATAAATATTTAATTTCTTTTCCTTATTGAGTATTCTTCTCTTTCTTCATTTCATTGTTGTACCTAAAATAATACTTTTCTAATCAAGGATTAAGGATGCATACATTGTTTTTAGCTTCAATTGTCTGTTTTGCTTGAATCGGAACTGTTGTTATAATTAGAGTTAATTCTAATAGTGTCACAAATTGGGTTTCCAAGGTTTTGGAATAGTCAAGTTCTATTTTTACTAATAGCTTACACAAGCATGTGTTGGAAACCTACTATTACTGCAAATTATCATCTACTGGCACAGGAGCAGAAGGGTTAACTTAAAAAAGAATTATATCCCTTTTGTACATAACCCTCAAAATACCAAATGTGCAATCAATGTAAGCAGAGAAACAAGAATAAAATGACCATGGAAGTGTGCTGCAGATGATTCAATGATGGAGCCGTCATCCAATTCATACACACGCCCAAAAAGTGCTGCAGTCAAGAGTCCTTTACTGAGTTGTTGTTTGCTCTGCAAATGAGTTACAGGTGGAATGTTATGATCCCATTCTCCAGGCAGAAGTGATACCCCATCTGCCACCACTTGTGGATAAACATATGGAGTGTCCAGCTCACCTTGCAGGGTGAAAGACTCAAAGATTGTGCTTGCACTGTAGGTTCTTTGTCCACAGGAATCACGGCTCGATCCAAGGCATTTGATTAAGGCACAGATTCGAAGGTAATATTGTCCCTCTCTTGTGTGAAGACCATCAAAGACACCTACAGCATACATCTCATCACCTCGTTTCTCTGTCATCTTGTAGGTGAGAGAGCAGCAAATGTCACTCCCATTGTAACACACATCCAAAGTTCCTTCTGGTTTGCTAAGCTCTTTGAAAAAGAACAGATCACCAAACAGGTCGGAATAGAAGGAATCTCCAGTCCCGGTGTCTCTTTGCTGAATCTTTTCTGCTTTTACCACAGAGATGTTATGTGGCATGTTCTTTGGATCCCTGGGCAATGCTGCAACTGAGAGGGAACCATTGGAAGACAGGCTCCTGAAGTATTTCTTAGCACCCGTTGGACTGTAGATCCCACTTCCTGTATTTAACAATCGTGGCACATGGGTATTTGCTCCAAGGAAATTAACTTCCATTCCACGAGCCCACGACCCATGGAATCCAATGGCTGCGAAAAGGGGAAGCACGTCAAACCATGCAGTAGGAAAGACTATGTGATCGACTTTGTACTCAGTGACCAGTGGGACTGCAGGATCATGAAACAGTGCATCAAAACATATAAAGGTTCCAAATTTACCAAAAGGCGTCTGAAAGGTGATGTACTCAGGTGCAAGTGGTCGATCGACAACCTTCATCTCATTCAAGAAAGGATGTTGTTTATGATACCTGGCCACAAGTTTGCCTTCGTCGTCAAACACTACATTAGTGTTGTACTGGTAGCGACCATCAGTTGGACAGTGTTCATCAGTGCTTTTGTTGCATGGCTTTAAGTCTCCCATGTTTGCTACAAGATACATATTATAGGTTTTTGCGAGACAGCTGAGGCGGTGAAGAATAGGTGAGGAGCTGTTTGCCTGTGGATCTTGGCATGCATTCCAGCTGACCTTCTCTGGGTCTGGGATGTTCTCCAGGAATGGTCTAAAGGATTGCCGTGTGTAACCAAAACCAGTTAAACCATATTCAGGAAAGACGATAATATTCGCATTCTGTGAACAAGTCAAAGTAATAAGGGTTAGCCACTCCTTATGTGTCAATCCAGAAGCTGCCAATATCACTTATTACTGGTATATTAAACAACATCATGTACACTAAAATAACTGCACTGCACTCCTTAAGAACTTCACTTGAAAACATCCCAGAAAGGTCTTGCATTTTTCTTGTAAAAAATAAAGCACTCAAATATTTTTGCTAATCCAGCTAAGCAAAACAAAATTTTTAGTAAATAGTTTATACGGTTTACATGAGATGAATAAAAATGATGGGCTTGAAATGTAGCGCAATCGAGTGTTACATGATAACTATACCTGCTCTTCAGCTTTTTTCATCTGCGCTTCATATACATCCATGTTTTGCATAACAATCGCTACAGCTTCTTTTTGGGGGCGTACAATTGTTCTGTTTTCAACTACGACAAAAGCATGCTCATACACAGCGGCGACAAACTCTGGTTTTGCACTGGAGGCAGTCGATATAGTCCTTGGTTCCAAAGCAACCAGCACTAAAAGCAAGACATGATGTGCTTGCATCTTTAATATCCTATAAAGTACACAGTTGAGAAGTTATATAAATGCAGTGATGCAGGTGAGAAATTAAAAATAGTGGTAAATAAAACTATCTGAATTATCAACTGATTGACTGATTGATTGATAGATTTATCGATCGACTGATCGATTGATTGACTGACTGGTTGATTTAGGTAACACCCCTCATGGCTAGTAGCTGGTCAGTTTTCACGGGAAGTAAACATTTATTTGTCTTCTGAATTAAAAAAAAAAACGATCCCCAGTTTGCTTCGGATATTCACCAAATCTCAAATTTCCAGTTCGTTCAAGAAACTCACTCTACAAGCAAATGCCAAAAGTAATGCGATTTGGAAAATAAATCAGTGCCAAGAGAGTAGTATAAATTACACAAGCCGGAAAACAAAGGTTTATGTGTCATCATGATTTCTGCAGTAGAGTCACACTTTCTTTCACAAAAACCTATTAAACTGAAGGAACGCGACACATTTGCGCGAATGTTAAACATCCATAAAAATTGCGGCTTCTATAGAAGACCCACTCAGCCTCCGCCATTTTCGATGCCATCGAAATCACGGATATTGCATGGTGAAGCAAAATCTTATTGAATTTACTGTTAAGTTGTGTCTCTGAAAGTATGTTTAGTTATCTGTAGTAGTTTCACCGTGATTTCCTTCGTTTTAGAATGCTCGTAATAAAATATAATAGCCAAACTCTCGTATGTAAACGAAAACAAAGGTGTGGCTGACTAAGAAGAAACGAATTGAAGAGGTAGCGATTGTTTCAGTTGTACAGGCGATCAACATCTGCATCAATGTAATGTACTACGATACATTTTGTAAATCTTCAGGACTTACCTTTTCTTAAAGTAAACTGTTGGAATTCCTGTGACGTCTGCGATCGTTGGACCTTGGTTTAAATTCAAGCAGTTCAGGATTTCTAACAAGTTTGCTGAAGGAGGAACCTCGCCAGATGCACAGCCCTAACGAATCGCAATGCCGACACATAATCAGACGGCTGTTTTCTTGTAAGTAGACGCCGAAGGTCAGCTGTCGGATCATATTTCATTATTCATCTGAAGATCATATAAGTAGCCAAAACAAGGTTGAAGTGCGCCACTCACGGTGAGCTACTAATCTAGGCCTTTCGATGAACAATTGTGTCACGATTGTGGCGACAGAAAACGCCGCCGCAATAGAACACATCGATTCAGGGTATCGTCTATTTTATCAGATTGAATGACTAGTTTAACTGTTCAGTGTACAATGACCCTACAATGGAACGACAGTATCCGATTAACCTGAGCCAACCGAGAAGAATGGTTCTTACTATTTTCTATTCTTTTCCCCAATCCCAAACCTAATGTTGGTTTGCCGCCGTCGAAATGAGGAGGCACTCGGTTATTGTTCGGACTGGTGTCTAGCACAAATCTTCATCGAACTCTAGGGAATTATTTATGGGCCAAACCCGGGCAGCGCGCGCAAACTGACCTTGGGAAGAGTAAACATCCTTTTAATAGAATACTAACCCAAACACTTCCACACGTCTTTCAGCAGGGAACTACAAATTTTTGAAACAGCCAATAGGAACTTAAGTTTAGAGAACGAAAAAATTAAACAGGATCTTTGTGGGAGGCCAGTAGATGAACGACCATCCGTGGGGTATCGTACGCCCGATAAACTGAGATAAACAACTTGAAGTTACAAGACTCTCTGTGCGGGCAGTAAGGCCCTAGAATCACCAGACTAACGTGGTACACTCTTTGGTTTAGAAGAATACCGGGGAGATGACATTTTCGTGGGATCTAATTCCGCGAAAATTTACTTCTTTTAATTACATTGCTGAATTGCAATGAAATTGGTTGCAAACAGCGTAACAAAAACGACCATATGGCTTCCGTTTTTGTTACTTTCAAGTACTGTACATGAAATCCGCGAAAAATTATTCCCAGGAGTAAAGGCTGAAATCCAAATTCGGGAAAATTTCTTCCCGCGAAACTCGAAAAATCCAAAGTCCGCGAAATTTAACTCCCGCGAAAATTTCATGCCACTCGGTATTGTTTTCCCGACCGAGGCTGAATATTTCTATTTTCTGCCGATTTTATGATGAAAATATTCCTGTGAATATTCTTAGATTATAGCGTACGACATTTCAGGTTTCGAATGTAATTGGTGTCTGGATGTTGTTAAAGTAATTTCAGCCCGCCTGCAGGCATTTAATAATTTCCTAAAGAAATGTTATTAGCATTGAATACGGCTAGTGGTGTTTCTGTTGTTTTTTTTTTGGCTACTTTTGCCGATTAGATAAAGGAAGAATTTTATACGGTTTAGTTAAAAAAAATATAACTTTATTGTATTTACAAATCCTCAACACAAAAAACTATATTCTCTCCAAAATCGCAGGCACGAGTTTTTCTTAACATATCCTAAAAATTTCGCAAATTTCACCCTCGATATTCTCATAAAATGTATTCTTGTATTAAACATTGTCAATAAGATTTATTATTTTTTAATGAGCTTGAGATTTCTATCGCTTGCCCGAGTTAACTATCACTCATAGAAATCGAGAGCGAATAATCTAATTGTTTTAGTGTAAATCTACCAGTCGTTCAAAACTTTATCTAACCTTCTTCACAGACACTTCAAAGACGCCAAGAAGCGGCCGTCATTTTGTTAACAAGGGCACACTGCTACGCTACTCACTATCTATCACAGAATAGATAGTGAGTAGCGTAGCCAATCAGAGAACAGCATTCGTGATAGAGCGCTAGAAGATTTATATTAAAATAAGAAGAGATTATGGGGACCACAAACTTGGGACTAAATGGTCCGATCGGTCAAAGTGGGCCCACTTCAAAAGTGCTTCAAAATAACCTGCGCCTTTTGGTAGATAGGATT
>Ga0126338_10000343_pt1 | contig 23932 bp, 18 predicted proteins | sample OrbCmetagenome_2_FD_92529 | JGI IMG/M metagenome (GOLD analysis project Ga0126338, IMG submission 92529) | Coral microbial communities from Petempiche,Puerto Morelos, Mexico - Orbicella C C metagenome | ecosystem: Host-associated > Invertebrates > Cnidaria > Coral | place: Petempiche,Puerto... | reverse complement strand
GGCCTGATGGGCCACTTGGCTCGCATGCAGACTTTACCTAATGTATCTATTTAGCATTTTGTGAGAAACATTTCTAATCAGTTGCATCATAAATACTCTCATAATATGAAAATTGCAGACTCTTAAGTGTGTGTTGTTGTTCATCTTTTCAGGAACTTTACATTTATGACTCAGCAGGAAAGGAAATGTTTGCTGACATAGTTCAACAGCATGTAAGTGCCACATGTACATACAAGGCCATAGCTACTAACCAGCAAATCAAGGCACTTGCCTGAGCAGTCCTTGCTGTTGTTGTTGTTGTTTATGGTCATCATAATCACCCTAAATACCTAGGAAGAAAATTTAACCATGCACATTGCCTGAGTCATATTTTTTTGTGGCTATGGCCCTGACATAAAAATGTAATAAAGTATAGTAACTATTTTTTAGTCAGGATTTTAAAAGTGGCCGCGTCCAAAATGTGCTATAGGGCCTGCTCAAATGAACAATTTATAAGGCAACATATGAAAAATGAAACAATTTTCTTTAATAAGTGGCCATCCACAGGACACCTGGACGCCCATCTGGCTAGAAGCCTTGAAAACATATAGCTTCCCTGAACCCTGTTACTATTAATAGTCTATAATTTACCCAGTCAAGCGATTGATATCATATGATTGTTACTGCCTATAGTGGACACAGCCAAACATGTTTCTTGTGGCTTATGATGTGACCAATGAACAGTCGTTCAATGCCTGTAACAAGTGGTATGAGAGGTGCCGAGCACAAAAACCAAATCAAAGTTTACCCGGTAAGACTGAGACTGAAAATAAACTGAACTGAGCTGACAGAAAAACGACAAAATTATTATAAATAAGACTAGTGTAGTTTTTCCTTGACCACACAGTCATGCTTTGTAACCAGCTTCTCTGTTTTTTCAAGTCCAATTTTTCTCTGTTTTCTGAGATGACTAATTTAATACATATAACCATTAGACAGTTGTCAGAGTATGGTGTTAGACCTCATATCAAAGCATGAGAAAGAAATCCACTTGAGGCTGTGGTGGAAGCCAAAGAACTAACTTTTCAAAATAAGTAACTTCAAAAATATGCAAAATATTAACACTCGTTGGTTTATACGTTTGAAATGGATAACACTTTTATTGCATTCATTTCAAAGTCTTTTGTTGAAAAGTAGAAATTTATGACTGTGTAATCTGCATTTTCAGGAGCTCTGGTGGCCATTAAAACTGACCTCAAGCAGAGAAGAGTGATATCTACAAAACAAGGGCGTGAGCTTGCTAGCTCCAAGGGCCTGGAATACTTTGAGTGCTCTGCAGTAAGTCAGGTCTATTTAAGTCTCAACTAGTTTTTCCTGATCATGTGTACATCATGAAGCATTTTGAAGATGCAAAAGTTTTGATAATTCAACCATAATTACTAATTATCACTTTAAAATAATTTACTTTGTCACTTAAAAAAGATTGAATTTTTGGTACAATTCTTGCGTGCTACTAAAATGCCTGGACTAGAAACTATCAGATAAAGATGTCTCCAAACTCAAATTATCTCACAATTTCTTGAGCCAAAAGTCAGGCACAGATTCATACCGGTTTCCACCGTTTTATGGAAATCGATCAGATTTTTCAGAATTTCTCAGAAACCCCCAAAAGGGGACGTAAAGGATAAACAAATCCAGAAGATTTCATGAGAGAAAATGGCCCCGGACCCATCTAGAAGGTACTTATTGTTTTGGAAATCAGTCACCATTAATCCCAGATCTGTGCCTGAACAGTACTGTTTAATTCCCTGGGGGATCAACAGCTTGAACATTTGATAGTTTTGGTGACAATTTGTGAAACTGTCATAACTTATGCAAATGCCTGCTATGTCTACATGAAGCGGCATTTTCCTGAGGGTTCTATGTTGCCTTCTGTTCACAGAAAGATCACGAGAACGTGGAGGCACCATTTTACTACTTGGCAAAAGAATTCCACAATCTTTACAATGAGAAAGTTGAACAGATGAAGACATTGACATAGCAGTGTTATTTTTGTTTTGGTTCAAGTCAACTGTTTCCAATCTTATCTGGAGAGATGGCGTTTGAAGTACTTTAATTTATTTGGAGCCCAGCTCTATCATGTAGAACTCAAACTGATATTTTCGCTTTTGCCTTCCTTTGTTTCTGGTTGTAAGTACAGTCATGTAATCAATCTCAAAGCTTTCATAATCTCGTTAGTGTTTTGATGACTTAAGATAGACTCTTAAACCTTTGTGTAAAATTCTGATTAATGACAGTTCAAAGCTCTAAGTACTTAAACGTTAGAACCACTTTGTACAGCAAAATTAATAGTACCACATGAAGGTGCTGCTCAATAGCTTTCATTTGAATGGTCACACATTAGGGTTTCATCCACAGACTTAAAAGTTAGAACCAGCTTGTAAAGCATAATAAACAGTACCACATGAAAGTACCTTGCAATTAGTTATTTGAATGTTCACACTAAGGTTTATCTACAGCCCTAAAAAGTTAGAAACACCCTGTACAGCATAATAAACAGTACCACATGAAAATTCTGCTCAATAGCTTTCATTATATTTAAATGGTCACACTCAGGGTTTCATCCACAGATTTTAAAGTTAGAGCTACCTTGTACAGCAAAATCTACAATACCACATGAGAAAAAAAAGTATCGTTCATTTAAATGGTCACACACCAGGATTCCAGTCATAGACTCAAACGCTATAGAGAATCTCCTTTTACAGAATACAAAATAGTGCCTCGTGATAGTCCTACGACTCAATTTGAATTGTCACACAGCAGGGTATAAACAAGATATATAAGTATGGGTAATCAAATGGTGACGAGTGAAATTAGGAAATAATTTCACCTACGTTTTGTCGAATTTCTAATAATTTCATTAAGAAGAGGGAAACTATTGTAATTTTGACAAAAAGTAAGTGAAATCATTTCTAATTTCACGAGTATATCAGTTGATATATCATAGGTGACAAATTACGCTTACAGTCCCTGACTCGTCTATGAAGCGAGAAATTTCGCTCCAAACGTTGCTATGGCGATTTTGTAATTTTACTTGTGAAGTTATAAATTAACGCTGAAATTTCGCACCAAAATTAAGGAGTAATTAGTCACCCATGATATTAAAAGATTACATGTAACAACGAAAGATTAAAAATTAAGATTAAAAAGATTAAAAACTTGAAAGATAAAAGTGCCTTTGATGATAGCCATCCCCGGGCTGACCCATTATTACCTGTAACTTTTTTAGCAAGCTGTATTGTTACCCTGAAAAATATTTACGTCATTGCCAAGGTGATTGCTTGTTTATTGCACGTTTGTTTTTTCGGTAAACATTGAATTAGAGTAATTGCGGACGATTATAAACAACTTTTGATAACGAATTTATCACAAGCAATAATCAAAAGGTGAGGTTGAAGTTTGAAATAGTTGCTCCAGTTTGCTTGTAAAGGTATACAGGAATAAAATGTTCTCCTTTTAGAATAAAGTTATGTTCTGGACGATGCGTTTGGTTAAATTGAAGAATAATCAGCTCTTTGCTAATGAAAAAACTAATTAGATTCTTGTAACTTAAAGTTAAAACAACTTTTACATGGCACTACAATGAAAGAAAAGGGAAAAACTAGAATAATCAAGCAATCGTGCTTTCAAAAATGAAGCTTCAGGCTGTCAGTAGTGTTCAAAATGTTTAGTTTGGCTATACATTACTGAATGACAACAATTAATTTTGGATTTGTCATTAACCTGATGAAAGAGGTGCTATTTGTTATGTACTCTTATCGTAAAGTTAATGGTTCTCGTTGAAAGAGACAGTAACTCTGAAAAGGAAAAAAAAGGGATGTTTTCTTCCAAACAAATATGGTTAGATACACCTACTGAATGGTCTGATTGCACGGAAAGTAACCTCATAATTTATTCACAACTAAAAGCAGCTTAAGCTTTCGTTCTCTATTGTTGTTACAATGATGAAGGTCCTTCTTGTTTTGCCCGAAAAGCAGCAATTAATTGTCGGCAGGTGATTTTGAACTGTTTTTAAGAAGTCTTTTTTATGTAGAACGCTTTGTGTTATTGGTACAAGCTACTTAAAGAGATTACTTATGATTTATTTGATATCAGACTGATTACCATATCAAAAGCATTTGTTGTTGGCAACGCAACGTGCTGCCTTGCAAGTCTTTGTCATATGGGTGCATAAATAAATCAAATTCACCAGCCAGTGAATAAGTGTACTTAAGCGAGAAAACGAAATATTTGTCCTCCTCTGGCAATCATGGGGTGCGGATCATCAAAATCTGTTGAAACTGCCGTCGTAGTCACGAATGTGGACCACAATAAACCCGTCGTTCGAGATACGAATGACAACGTTGATTCAAAACCGACTCCACTTGAAGACAAGCCGCGAATCATCGCTCATGAAGCCAACTTAACTGAAAGCAGCGAAAAGAAATTTTCTCTAGGCGACCGAGTACATGTTTCGGGATACACAGGTAGCGTCAAGTTTATCGGCAGTCTTGACAATTTTGGGGACGGTGAGTGGATAGGAATTGAGTTAGACCGTCGACATCCTCAAGGAAATGATGGAGTATTTCACGGTGTTCGGTATTTTACTTGCAAGGCCCAGCGAGGCATGTTTGCCCGAGCGTCCACTGTCTTTCCACACACAGACGTGGATGCCATCAACGAAGCGGCAAGTATTTCTCCTCGGACAATCGCTTTTATTCAGACTAGCATGCGCCGTTATCTTGCCAGGATTCGACTCGCGAGATTTCAGCAGCGGACGGGAATCGAGAAGCAGATTGACGCACACGTGTTGTCGACACCGGAGGAGAAAACCGAAAGCGTGGAGGTACTGAGCGAGTACTTGACGAGCCCCTGGCAAGGCGACAGGAATAAAGCTTATGCAATCTTCCGCTGGTTGAGCTTTAACGTAGCTTATGACGTCGATGGGTTTTTTGGAAGGGCGGAGAAAAAGAGCAACGATGCAGCCAGTGTATTGCGGCATAAAACATCGGTATGCGCTGGTTATGCGAGTCTGTTTGAAGCCCTCGGTAAAGTTGCCGGATTACAAGTGCATTCTATCGAGGGCTATGCCAAGGGTTATGGATTTGAACCAGGCCAGCGGATTAAAGACCAAAATCATGCGTGGAATGGCGTTCAAGTCAATGGAGAGTGGTTCATTAGCGAGCCCACTTGGGGAGCTGGTTACCTAGGAGCTGATTTGATGTTCCACCGGAGCCCGGACGTGGCCATGTTCCTTATGGACCCTGAGTACGCCATCTGCAGCCATTACCCTGCTGACGAACAATGGCAACTTCTCGACAAACCAATCAGCAAGGAGGAGTTTGAGAGGTTGGTTGTGCCTTCCGGAAGAATTCACCAGATGGGAATTGAAGTGCTCAGCCACAAGGAAAGCATCTACGATATTAGTGATGCAGATAATATAGAAATGATGTTCTACTCTCCTTCCCTCAAGATACTGCGAGGCGATCTGAAGAACCTTTCTTGCAAAGAACACGAAGGACGAAAGTGGACCCAGGTCCTTCCATCTGGGCTGAACCAAGTCAAATTAAAAGCACAGTTCCCAGCCCCCGGCAAATACAAGTTGAATTTGTACGTAAGGGACGAAGTCTCGGCTAATAAATGGCATCACGGAGTAGAGTACGTTATCCACACCAACAAGGGAGTGGCGGAAAAACGAGGGGGATTCCCACAGTTGGGAAGTGAGTTTTACGAAGCCGGGTTTCACCTGGATCACCCGCTCGAGAACATTGTATCACAAGATGGGACAGCCTGTATCTCTTTGCACAACTACAACTCCCAAATTTCCCGGATCAGCGGCCAGCTGGAACTAGAAGGGAAAAACAAAAGCCTTAAAAAGGAATTTCAAGGATTTTCTTTTTGTTACTCTGAGAAGACGAACAATGGCTTTCAGGTCAAGGTTCATTGCCCGTTAGCGGGAGAATACACTCTGAAAATTTTCGCAAAGCACTTTGATGAGGACCACTCAGATACATACGTTTGTACCTACTATATCAATGCACTCTATGGTGTAGGGCCTATTCCAGGCTTCCCGAGAATGTCCGACACGTTTGTCTCCTGGGGCCTGGAACTCAAGGAGCCTAGAGAGAACATCTATGTCCCGGATGGCCGAGCGTCTGTCCAGCTGAAAATCCCAGATGATGTATCTGTTGTTGGGTCTTTAGCGGAGGGGAACCACAATCTCGATAACAGTTTGTGTTTCGCTAAGGCCGCAGAGGACGGTGTAAGCACGATTCTTGTACACACGCCAGAAGCCGGCGTGTTTCAGCTGAACATTTTTGGTAAAAAGACCGGAAGTAAAGAAACCGAATACCTAGCAACATTCATGATCAAGTCAGAGTTGGCAGCTAGTCCAAACCCAGGCTTCCCGTACCTAAAGGACGAGTTCAAAGACTGGGGACTGGAATTGGTGGATCAGGTCGAGAACATTGTTTCACGTGATAGTCACGTGTCAGTCACGTTTAATAATCCCAACAATATTTCTATCAAGTCATGGCTGTTTGATGAGCATAACAAGCAGATTGGCAACTCTTGCCCGGTGGAAACCGCTGACCACAAGACCACGACGACGTGCCAGTTGCCAGATACTGGAAAGTTTAAACTGAATGTTTTTGGAACGAATTTATCAATAGACAGCACAAAACAAGTGTTTCTATGCACATACAAAGTGTTGTATACGAGTTAAGTGTGATTTATTGACACTAAACAGTTTGGAATTTACTTGATTGAAAGCAAGCAGAAGAGAGTGGATTTTCAAGGACGCTTGTTCCTATTTGACTGAGACTTTCCTCTGCGTGATAAATTGGTAAGATTCGTGGATTGATTAATCAGAAAACCGCTTTTTACAAATAACCTCCAGGCAGTCTGTGCAAAGATGATTTGTTTCGCCTTGCATGTTTTCCTGTCGTTTCTGTGTATGTTTTCTCGCACTTGCCATCGGGAGTTACATGTTTTCTAGCGCTCATCATCGGTTACATGTGTTTTCTTCCGCGCTTGGCATCGGTTACATATTTCCCGCGCTTGCTTCCGGTTACACGTTTTCACGCGGTTGCTATCGTTCACTGTTTTCCCGCTCTTACCATCGGATGATTGCTTTCCCGTGCTTGCCATTTGTTATATGTTTCGCTTGGCTTCAAGTTCTGTTGGCTAATAAATTATGTTGGTTCGGTATGTGATGTCTTTCCTTTTGGTTTTGCTCCAGTTATTTCAAACTGAGAAAACCTTTCAATAATTTAATCGATTGTTGTGGCGTGAGAAAACATTATTGTTTCGAACAGTCATCCTGCGTTCTTTGGCAGTTTCGGTAAAAATAAAATTTCTTTAGTCGAGTTTTGAAAGAAAAACAACACCGCTGGGAAGCATATCTTCAACTTTATGCAAATAAGTTGTAAAGTGAAAAAATTAATGAGATATCAACATATGGCTACACCTGTTCAATAAACTCGTAATGAGAGTTTTTAATTGAAATGTATGGCTATCCCTTACTTTGCTCATTACAACTCATTAACAAGCTTTTTTGTGAGCTTAGTTCAGTAAGGCTATAATGTATTGAGTCGATATAAATACATAGCGCAGAGTTCTTACGCGTACGTCGTAATTACACACTCATTAGGTGGGTACATGCACACAAGGAGAACAAACTGTGTTTGAAGAAAAGGCCGCAGAATTCGTCAAGGATTCTGAGTAATTCTACGACACGTCGTGTAAATGCAAAGCGCATGAACGAGAAAGCCGAAAGTGGACGTTTTGGAAGGGTTTCGGGGTACGGTGTTTGTGGAATTAATAAAGTTTGGGTTCATAATTAGCAAAACCCTTAGCGAACTATATTGAATTTTTTTCGCCGACGTTCTAAATATTTAATGTCCTGCGAGGTATCAAAACATTGGCAAAGTAAACAAACCCATTCAGTTTTCACGCATATTATATTCCTCCCCAGGAAGTACTCCCTTATGCAAACTTTTTAGCTGTGTGGAGCCAAAGAGGGAGGGCCGTTTTGGTCTGAAATAGGGGAATAAATTTTGACCATTTTGGTATGAGACAGCACGTTGTTAAGATGAAACTAATACAATATTTTATCCATTGAAATCGGAAAATTCGAAGGCCTTCCCGAATGTGTACTCATAGGAAGCCATTCCAGGTCCAGGTTTCAGGTTAACTCAGTTCATGTATCAGAGACGTGTACTAATTCTAGTGATCTGTAATAGAATATCAACGTTTGGGACACGTTTGAAATAGGGTGTTGAAAATTACATGTTTTGGTCTGAAATAAAGACGCGCACCCCCATACCACTAAAAATTTCGGGGAGTACCCCCTGGTTAAACATGTAGATCTAATAATAGATTGAGTAACTGCACAAGAACAGTTTTTTCTTGGCATCTGCAGAGTTTTTCCCAAACACGTCCAATCTGTACTTCCCTTTACTGGGAAGCTGACAATAAATCACCTCTCTCTCATCAGCTCGATCTGTTCTCAAACATGATTTGACGTGGGTTACCTCGTTTTCGTCTAACAGACAGACAATGAGCTTGATAGCGTTTGGATTAATGAAAGTGATAGCCACGGAACCATCGTACACAGTGATGTTCTGCCGGTGGCTTTCCAGGCGGAGACCCCACGCCCGAAACTCATCGGAGATCCGCGGGAATCCCGGGTTTTCACCGAATCCCGACGTCGCCAGCAAACTGAACGAACATAGGAACTGTCCCTTGGCTCCGGGCCCCTCGCGTCCGAAGATGTTGAGTTTGTACAACCCGGCGGTCGGCAAATGCACGCATATTTTGCTGATAGAGTCTTCCCTTTCGGTAAAACACAGTTCATGAGGGAGATTTTCTTCGTTTTGATGGAGAGTGGCTTGGATTAAGACGCTTCCAGGTGTCTTAAGCTTCAATGATGTTCGGCCGCTCTCCGACAAAATATTCTCGTGTTGATCTATCAATTCTATCTGCCATTTCTTAAACAGTTCTGAGATTTGAGGAAAGCCTGGATTGTCGCTTACACCTTTGAGAGCTTTGATAGCGTAGGAACACAGGAATTCAGATTTCCCATCAGCGGCTTTACGACCGAAGATGTTTAGCGTAAACACGCCACTTTCAGGAGCATGTGCGTGAACTGTGGACTCATTTTCCATGTTTTCCACAGAACACATTCCATGAAGATCATTGTCATTTAGCGTGAGATGCGCTGACAGTAAAACACCTTTGGGGTTTTTCAGGATGATAGAAGAGCGCCCATTTTCTGCGAAAATGTTTTCCGAGTGACTTGAAAGAGTTAGACCCCAGAGTCGTAGCCTCTCTGTAACCACAGGAAATCCAGCCATGGGGCCGACTCCTTTGTAGGAAGTGACAAAGTATGTGCATAGAAATTCGTCTGGTTTACTGTGATCGTAATATTTAGCGTAAACGCTCAGCTTGTATTCCCCTTTGCATGGCAGGTGAACTTTGAGACGAAAACCATTTTCAGTTTTTTCACTGCAGCACAAATGAGCATCTTCCGTTTGGTTGGTTCCCACACTCGACGTCTTCATTAACTTTCCCGCGAGCCCGCTGAACCGCTTTTTGTAGCAAATCACGTCAACACTGCATTTTCCATGCTTGGTTTCGATATTCGTCAAAGGGCTATACAACCGAAACCCCAGGGACTTTAAATTCAGGCTTACAGTGGGAAATCCACCTCTGCTCTCTCCAACACCAGCCGTGGAATAAATGCAATATCGGACCCCATGTTCCCATCTGGAGTCCACCAGGACCATAACGTCTAAGAAAAATTCCCCGGCGGAGGGAAACTGAGCGGTCAATTTGACTTTGTCTTTTTCACGATCGGGCTCGGCAAGGACCATGTTCCGTCGAGTAGCTCTCTCTCTTCCTGCGACATCGCTCTTCAATACTCCTTTCAAGATAGTGCTATCCGTGGCGTAAAATGTCATTTCAATTTGCTCGCTGTCCGATGCCGTGTACATGCTCTCTCTATGGCTACACAGCTCTACATTCATCATGCGCAGATGTCCAGAAGGAACAGCCAATCTCTCGAAGGCCTCCTTTGTGATGGGGTGATCCAAAAACTGCCATTTCTCTTCGACAGGGAAGTGGTTTGTAATCGCAGCAGAAGGGGGAATCATGAATTGATGGACATTGGGATCTCTGTGAAACATCATGTCCTTTCCAAGTTGTCCAGCGCCCCAAGTCGGGTCACAAATGAACCACTTTCCACCGCTAACTCTTATCACGTTCCATGTGTGGTTCGGTTCTGGAATCTTTTGCCTCATCTGGTAGCCATAGCCTTTAGCAAAACCCTTTACCTTCCTAGCTGGGACGTTGGACGCTCGGCACAGCTCCTCAAAAAGGGTTGCGTAACCTTCACTTGATGTAACACGGTCCCGCAACACACTTTCGGCATCGGTGCGTTTCTCGATCGCTCTTTCGAAGTATCCCTCTACATCAAAGTGCACGTTGGTTGTTATCCATCGATAACAAGCGAGGGCCTTGCTTGTCAAGGTTTCATACGGCTCTGTGAGATAGTGGCTAAGTTTAATGACGCTCTCCGTTTCGCTTCTCGGTGTTGCCTTAACATGGACATCCACAGCCTTCTCGATATCCGTGCGAAGCTGGAGCTTTCGCCTTCGAATTGCTGAAAGTGTGCGCCGTAATCGAATTTGCAAAAGCGCAAGAACAGCAGGTGAAATAGTGTTGATTTTGTCTGGCTTGTCTTGTGAACCCCAATGAGGAAATACCACCGAAGGTCTTGCAAAGACACCGCGTTTGGGCGCACAAGGAAAGTACTGAAGTCCCTCGTAAGATCCGTCGTTCCCTTGCTCAAGTTCTCGCCGCATTTCAATGCCAATCCACTCCCCTTCACCTAACTCAGTGACACCAACAAACTTCACAACTCCAACATAACCAAGAACGTGTACGCTGTCACCGATCTCAAAGGTTTTGTGTTGCGGCGGATTAATATGCCCGGCAGATGTCTTTTTTTCAGTTCTCGTCAAATGCACGTCCTCATTGCAGTCGTACTGGTTCGGTGCAGTTCCTTCACTCCGTGGATTGAAGCCTCGACTTCCATTCTCTTCTGTATGAACTTGCTTCACTTTGGAAGCTTCAGTGACATCTGCATTCACCTGCAGCGTTTTTGATGTTCCGCATCCCATTTGGACTCCGATGAAATCTTTAAAAGCTCTTCATTTATATTTTTCGAGTGCCCGTCATCATTTGCCTTGAGTATGATAAATTCTGCTTCGTCGTAGCCCTTCTTGTTATTCAAGCGCGAACGCAAGGAATTGATAGAACTTACGAGGCCACTGTGTTTATGCATAACATAGCAACCACCCGTACAACTGAACGGCGAAATTGAAAACTCCTTTTTTTAGGACAGATGAATTATTTATCAGCGCTTTCTAACTCATCATGTGCCTTTTCTTTGGTTCGGCAGTACAGTGAAATCAATCTACTTATTGGCCGTCATCCAACATCCAACACCGGTGAATTTTCAAACGCGCAAAAAATTAATAAGTGCAAATTGCCGTTTTAACCAGCGCGAGTGAAGTGAAAATGAGAACACCAATTTCGCCCTCTCTGGGGTTAATTTGAAATACTGTATGTGAGACTGAAGGTTTTTAAAATGCTAATTTTCCTCACAGTTGATGTAAAGAATAATACAACTATTGTACAATACCAGGTGAATAGTTTAAGGCTTTGTCAGTTACGATAAATAACCTCGATAACATCAATAAATACCCGGTGTATTAGAGTATTTTCACTTAGGTGTATGACAGGAAATACGACTAGACTTCTGCACAATTTAATATTAAACTTTTCGTTACACTACAATTTCAAAATTAAGCTTCATAAATAACCATTGCCCCTTTGCTAAAGCCAACAAAAAAATTTCAGTCGACCCGATGTCGTTTCCCACGGTGATGAAAATATCTACGCATTTCTTTTATGTATAGTCGACGTTTTACATGTTTTTCTTAAAAAGCGCCTCGTCTAATAATTCGAAGGGAAGCTGACGAATTTGAAAACTAAAATGTCACTTAGTAGAAAAGAGACATTCATCGGAGTGTTTTTGCCAGTTAAGCCGTTTTGTCAGCTGTCGGAAAGGACGTTATCGTCTTTGAAACAGTTTTTAGTTTTCAGTTAAAATGCTCACTACTTGTCAGCTGGCATAAAGGATTTTCGTTCAATCCAGGCGTAAAACTCATCCCGACACCCTGCAAACGTTTGGCAAAGAAGAAAACATTGAAGAACTGCCAATGAAATTTTGAACAATAACCCGGCAAGAAACGCTGCCCGACATTCTCTTCAGCTGCAATTACGGCCTAAATGCAAAAAGCTTTTTCCATTTCACTCTATGGCACTTCAACAATTGTATTCAATGACGGCAGTGAATTTCAATGATTAAAGCAAAAATTTTAATCAATTTTAACCGACCAACCAGTCATAATTAGACAGAATATGTCGTAAGTGATTTTTGCTCTGAAGAACTCCCACTCAATGTCTTAAAAAGCTGGCTTTAAATTCGCATAGGCAACATTCGTAGACGCAGCAACATGTTGATAATCATCAGTAGCTTCTGTTCTTCTTCAGTAAAGTTGGGAAATTTTTCCTTGAAACCTTTGTTAGGAGAAAGACGCGCAACCTCGTTTTCAGGGTCCTCTCTGTACTTTCTCGAGGGAGGAAGATACTGGACCCTGGGAACGAGGTTGAAAGGCGCTACTTAGCAGCAAAAGATTTTTCTACTGAAATTCAAGAATGAAGCTGTAAGAAAGAGTAAAACTACTTTAACAGAAGTTAACCAGTAATTGTAAATCTTTTGTGTTAAAGTGAACTCACAGCTCGTAACTTTTTCAAAATTTCCACTAACCCTTGGCCAAAATATTGAATGTTGATTAAACGCTAAAAAACCGAATGAAATTATGTCGGTTACTTAGCAACACACCTTGAAGAATGGTTTGTTCGGAGCGTGTAGGCTAAAAGGTAAACTGATGGCTATAGAAAAGGCCACTGGCCATCTGTCCTAGGTTAATTTTCCCACGGAATCATGAAAACGAAGTTCGCCAAGCCGATTAGATTTTTGTCAAGCGAAGTAAAAGTTAAGGGCCCTATTGGGATCACAGTCCGCGGCAAGTGTGACTCGCACCAGTTCCCTCCGCGGCACAGCGTCGCCCAGGACATCTCGGAGCTGTTCAATGCATCGCTCAACTTGACTGTTACCACGTGGCATTTCGTCATCGTCATCATCGCTGTCGTCTATGCTATGATCGGAACAGTGTACAATCAGATCGTCAGGAAAGTCTTCTAAATTTCCCATCTATGGATCAACAAAAAAAAGCATTTATCAATAAATTTCGAGGACTGTGAATGAAGACTAATCGAATTCTTGTAATAGTAACAAAAAGTCTCCGCTAAAATCGCCCCAGTCAGCCCCAGTCCTACTTGTAACAGACGCGAGCCTGCAAGAATTAAGAAGGCCTGTGGGAAAGCGCTCTGCTCGAGAAATAGATAGGGGGTGGGGAGAGCAAGGAGGCGTGGTATTCGATGGTCCCGGCCTCTGCTCGTAAAAGACACCTTTCTGAGCTTTCAGTGACAATAAATTTACAAACAGCACCAGATTAGGGCTAAAAAATTTAACACTTACAGCAAAGGCTTGTAGGACTTCCTCCATAACCGGGTCAGCCTTTGGCCTAAAACAGAGAGAACAATTTCGCTCAAAACTTAGAGAAATTAGAAATGCGAGGGAAATGTGTTCGTGTTTCTGCTCTTCTATCACAAGACTGAGTTTCAAGTATATTTGTAGACCTTCCAACTGGCCTTACGAACTGGAAATAAAAAAAGTCGTACAAATTTGCAAACAGGAGGCCACCACTCAGGAATTCGGCCACAGTTGGTTAGCAATAAGGGGGGAGGGAGGGTCAATATGAGAAACTGGAATCGTAAATCTCTCATAATTTTCGACGCGATTCCAGACACAACTTCTGATCAATGCCTTGTCTAATAACAGTATTCCGACAATGACATTGCCCTGCAATGAATCACTTACATGTTTTGCTGTACTTTATCTGTGATCTCCTTTTTCAATTGGCATGGAAGCTCTTCAAATATTTCTGATTCCATGACTTCAGGATGCACTGTTATATAGCGGAAACATTCTTCCTAAAACGAACACACAAAACTATTCAGTCTCCCTCACAACAGGCAAGCGTGGACAAGCGTTAGAAAAGTTGAGAGAAGAGGGAAGAGGGAGGAGTCAACCTCGGTCCAGGACTTTTACGCCCCTTCCAAATTTCAAGGAAAAGCAATGGGGACCGCCGAGGTTGGAGTGAGGGTGGGTAAGGAGGTCCAGTCTAAGAAAAGTTCACAGTTCCTCACTTTTGCGGCGGTGCAGGCTGTCTAAGCCAACGGGTACACAAGCGAAAGGAAAAAGAGGTTAATCAGACATGCTTTTGGCGGACACATCAATTTATCGTGGATATACGCGGCGGACTTCCATCTTAACGTTTAAATGGTTCTTACCTTTAAACGGGACACAGAAAATTGTTCAGCGACGCCCAGACAGAGGAGCACCGTGTCATTGTCGATATCTTTTCGTAATGTTTCTTCACAACTCTCTTTCAAAGAATCCACCTGGAACAAAAGATAACACATAAACAGTGTTACCACGTCTGTTATATAAGGAATATCAACCATGTTTTTGGATAAGATAAGTTCCTTGAGGAGATTATTACCCGAGGGCGCGGTGTAGATCCTTTGCTTATTACCCAAAACAAATGAAATCACATGTCAGAGATGAAGGAAAGAAATAAAATGGGCGCCAGGCGCAGGAAACCACGCACGCACCCAGCCCCAAACAACATGACACCGGTGTAAGGGCGGGAAACCATGCGACTTTCATTAAGCGCAAGAAAATGCGCATGCCCCCGGCACCAAACCACTGGCAGCATTAAACCGGTACCAAGGGCGGCAAAACATGCGACCCTCGCTAAACGCGGGAAAACACGCATGCACCCTGTGCCAAACCACTGACAACATGAAACCGGTACCCAGGGCGGGAAACAATGCCACTCTCGCCAGTTATGTGCGCGAAAACGGACGCAAGACAATTCTCGATTGGTTCTTTCTTTTTCGTGTGTTTTCCCAGATTGGTGAAAGCAATTGCGCGATTTGTTTTCCTTTATTAGCCAAACACAACCACACCAAACACACATTTAAACTTTGCACTGTCAGTTATTTAAAACCATTCTTATTCCAAAATCAGTCAGCAATTAACTTGACGGTAAGAGATACCTCGTAAATTTACCTCGTACTTATCACTCAGTGCTAGCATTTCTGTGACGTCATCCAGACTGAGGCTGCGCGTATCCAGCATACCGCTGTACAGGTAACCCAGAAACTTGTAGAATAAACATGGACTCGTGTCAGGAACTAAGATCCGCCTACAAGTCAAAGTTTATAAATTAACAAACAGAATCACTAGTACCCGTGAAACGTTCTATTTTGTTGCTGAGTAAAGGGCTTGACAAATAGCAATACTTTACTTTCCACAGAATGAAAGGCAAACATGGAATTTTAGCTCTACAGCCGAATTACCGAAAACGGTGTTGAGCCAAAAACCTTGCAATGTTATTCGTACAAAGATAAATGCGACAAGATAACTGTAAGGGGCAGAAAATTTGTACTTGCAATTAAACATCATTAAATGTTTTTCTGATGGTTTTGTTCACTGTTACTACGAAAACAGTGAATTAAGGGTATACTGTATAAAACACTTTCATCTGCTTTGTACGTACGCCTCGCGCTTTTCTCTTAACCTCTGAGACAAATAACGAGTCTGTTTGTTTTCGCGTAATTCGGGCGCATCAAAAGTTGTCGTGTTCGCTTAAAGTTTAAATCCTGTTTATTATATAGCCCGAGTGTTTTACTGGAAAATACACCACTCGTAAATATTCACACAAAACTAAATCCGACACCCGAGGGGCGTCTTTGCCATATCCTCAACAGTGAGGATATTGATTTCTCGCTTTTTCATGGTTGTTTGTGCAATCAGTCAGTTTGTCTATATTAAAAATAGAAAATTTTCACTGTGGCTTGAAGATATCAATTCTATTTTCTCGTGTTTAAAACAATAATTTACCCCCTCGCTGCGCTCGTTCGTAAAATATTGTATTGCCACTCGAAAATAAAGCTCATATCTTCGTCTCACAGTGCAATATCCTCTACTTATTTTCCAGGTTCATCTCCTTCAGTATTACAAGTCTGGGACTAATTATACGTCTGAGCGCTATAGTGCAGCTTTCACGATAAACCCACGAACCTTTCAATAGATTCCTTCATGCCACTTAGCAGCGCTCTTCTAAACCAATCACAGCGAGTCGCTACAATCACACGGTGCGCAGCAATCTCTAAAGAGTTCTGTTCAATGATTCTTTTGCATTCAGCACAGGTGGCATTATGAGATAAGTCTGTTTTGTTTAAGATAAATCGCATGTCAGCATGATCTCCAGATATCAAGAGCTGCATGACCGAGTGTGCCAGGGGGCTCTTATCTCCGGGCGGACAAGTAATTACAGACTCCACTCGAGCATTGCTCTTCTGTGAGAAAACAAAAGAACAGATTTAGAGGTCAAAACAACAACTTTATTACCAAATAACATCCATACAAAATTTGCCTTTTTGTGGTTAGGTAAGTTTTGCCATACATCTAAAACGGCGCAAATCCCCTTGCAAGCATAAACCCGAGCATTTTTGAAACGAAAAGTTCTCGCCAAAAATAATGTCTTAAAAATAGCCCTTTCAACAAATATTCAACCAAAACCTTATCCTATGCTGTCACTTGCAAAAACTGCAGATGCGCCATTAGTTTTGCCTTTCGGATCGGTAAAACCGGTTTGTCACCAACAAAAATTACCTTTGGTGGAGTTACGCACTCTGTTTTGCCATCACTACAACTTTCCTTTAGGAAACCAAGCTCTTTCGCAAGACTGTTGAATTCCTCTTCATGCACTAGACTGATGGTTTGTTCTACAACTGGCTCAAGAATGTCTTTGTTTGCTAACACTTTCCTTAACCCCAGACTCTGCATAAGAAAGTTGAGAGTTGTTTAAGTTACTGACAGTTATCCTGAAACGAGTCAAGAAAGGTCTTAAAAATTTGTTGAAGTTGTTGTTGTTTTTCTTGCTTTGTTGAAGGTACCTGCCTTTCTTTTCCCGCCCCACTCCCTTATTCCTCTCTTTTCCAGCTGCCCCTCCTCGTCTTCCTGCACTCTCCATGCAGACTAGGAAAAGTTGTGAAGGTTTGTCTCGATCACAAGTTTTCCTGACTAGATACTAACTTAAACAACACATCCCTGCTGATCCAAACCCGATAATTACCCCAGCCCAATTTCTGGCTGGCCCCTTTTACAGTAATACAATGTACATGCCACATCACAGCTACACGACTAAATTTTTGATGCAGTTATTAATTTTTAATGATAACTTTCTGACAGCTTATCAGTTTTATTTGACCAATGAGGTGAAGAGGTGGAGTTGGCAGCTGTAAGTGCACATAATAATATTCATTACTAATTGTTATTACTGACATTCAAGTGATGTGCAGTAGGATTAATGGTAGTGCACTGAGCTACAGATCAAGGAGCCTGGCTTCATGCCCTGTTCAAGTTCACTTTGTTGTGTTCTTCAGCAAGACAGTTTATCCTCACATTACCTCCTACTAAGGAGTATAAATTGGTAGCAGAGATTTGTTAGTACGGGATACTTGATGCTGAGGATAGCCTGAAAAGACAAGCCTGTGGCGATACTCCTAGTAGTTTCACACTACAGACACCAACAGGGTCAGAAAGTAGACTTGACTTTTTTCAAAATTATGAATAGTAAGCAATTAACCACTTGTCTTACCACAAATGACATCCACTCTTTGTACAAATACTTCCATTGCTTCCACGGCAGCTTTTTTTCAAATATTCTTGGAAATTTATGAAGAGTATGAATGTGCTCTGGTACCTAAACCAAAATAAAAAAAATTCATGTAAACTAACTTCTCAAATGATCTCTCCTCATCCAAAACAGCTCTTCCTGTGAGTGCCAAACCCACCCCTCACCCCTCACCCCATCACCCCACACACACACCCCTTCTCCAACCCCTTTACTCCCCCTTCTTCCTTCTGAAATATCTATAAATTGTTTTGATTACCAACCAGATTTAGCAGCATTGTAATCCAGCTGAAGGAAGTTAGCATTGTTAGTATAAACCAATGAAACACATTCGAATCAATCACCTACCTCTAGCATTATGTTATCCATGGTCTTCACCACAGACCTCAGTTTTTGTTCTTCTGACAGAGAACTAAAATCTCCCCTGAAGTAGTCAAAGAAATGTGTTCACTTAAACTGTATCTACTTAACTTGTTATAAGCTTAACACTCCATTTCCCAATGCATGCATGCATGCATCCCTCTATCCTTCTACCATGTACACTGTCTTGCAGAGTTTTCCTTGTCCAAATCCTCCATAGGAAAAAAGATGACAGCTGTACATTTTACCACAATACCATGTGAACCTTACACAGCCCATAAAGTACAAAGTAAGCCATATTTTTGCAACATTTGTCCCTGCACTAACAAATTTGTGTATGCTAGGTTTGAAGATTTTAGAACTTTTCTGTATTTTCATGAAGGATGTTAAAGATTTATGCGTAAAATATGTACCAACCACCATCTTTTTTCCTACAGAGAATTGAGTTTGCACAAAGAATCTAAGAACTAGCCAAGAAATTCCCAAAAATTATTCTAAACTATATCACACATGCATCATTATTGTTGAAGATCTGGTTTCCAGGAACTGTGGATATTTGTAGAGAACAGCTGTAGCCATTCTCAAACCAACTGGCATCTGCTCATGTGGTCCTATATAGGTCAGCTCAGGATTTCTACAAAGCCATATGCTGTATATGATAAATGTCACAGCATACATGCCAAATGTCTCACCTTTTTTGTAAGAGAAACATAAGAGACGATGAAACCTTGTCATGAAATCTCTTGAGTGTTATAACTTCCCTCAAGTGGACTGCCTGTTAAGTTTAACAATAAAAATACAAATATTAAAATTATAATTATATAGTTTGACTGCCACTCTGAGAATCCTCAAGGGAAGGGGAAGTGAAAAAAAAAAAAATGTAAAAAGACTCTAGGAGATCAGCTGAAAAAGAATGGCATCAGACAGGGTTGTCATAGAGAGCCAAGCCCAACAATAAAGTCAGTTAAGTGTGTGGAAAAATATGCTTTGAAGTTTGGCATTTCCCAGGCTTGATTTCGGCTGGCGAGTCTGGTCTACTTTCCTCACTAAGAAGAGAGTTTGCAGAAGGAGCCTGGGTGCCTTTCCTGAACAGCAGCTGGTAATCAACCCTAGGTGTTTCCTTACATTTCTGAGTGTTCTGCTTAAAGACGTTGCCATCTTTGGAAGGTGGGTCTTAGTTTTGTGATCTTTGTCTGCTTTTCTAGTTATTGTTGCCAGAGCAATATTAGCATCACTCCCAAGCTGAGTGCATTTTGACCAAATCTTCTCAATCTTTGGAAAGAAAGAAAAAAACAAACACCCTCAACATACAAAAATCAGAACTAGATAAATAAGTGTAATTTAAAATTCACTTCAGTGAAAGCATGTCTTTAAATGACTGTAGATGTGACCTCTTCTATACTTATGAAAACCTTAAGATTAAGCTTCAATGATGCATAAATGCAGCGAACAATTATTGTTAAAGATGCAAACCTCAGGAATAAGACACACAGCCATTTCTTCCTTCTCAGAATCATTCAGTCCAGACAGAGCATCTTGAAATATGATCAAGAACTTCTCCACTAACTCCACAAAACTAGGCAACCTGGAAGTAACAACAAACAACAAACCTGTTTGAAATCTTAAGTACCGTCCTGCAGGATCTAATGGGTAACCTGTGCAATGGTGTAGGATCATTCTTAAAGGAACACTTATTATAATCAGCTGGGATCCTGCTTAGGAATAATCCTCACAAGCTTCCCTAGCTCTAAGAAAAAAACAATAAGTATGATTAAATCTTTAATGAAATAATGCTACAGGTTTGGTCATCCCACAGACACAAAGCTCAAAAATAAAACTATATTTTGAGGTGGCTTTGATTTCTGCTAGATGCCTGTTGGTTGTTTGGAGGCCTCCTTGCCCTATCAAAATTTTTGTTCTTCTTGTATATAGTTACTTCTTTTTTTATTGTGGCAAATAATAATGATAATAAAAAAAAACAGTTAAAATGACAATCCTGAAGAATGTGTTACATCCTGTACAAAAATCCTACAGGATTCTGTGCAAGAATCTGTAGTACATTATACCATCTGAGAAGATTTCACAGCATAGTAAATTACTATAGCTATTTTTAAGACTGTTGTATCTCACACCTTTTTCTACAGTGTTGAATTATTTCTTGTCTTTCTTCTCTTGATAAATCAGACTTGTGCTTGGTAAAAATATCACAGAGCAAAACAAACTTTAAAATTCCTGACACAAAAGGAGAAAAAAAACAAGAGAATATGGTAATTAACTTCCTTATATTCAGACTCAAATTATCATTGCAATATTTATTTATTTAATACATCCCCCCTGGCCCCTGAAATCCTTGGGACCAGAAGGTGAAGGTTTCATTACACTTCATAAATGTTATTTTTTTCTTGATGACAGTGGAGGTGCAGTGGCCTCATGGTTTGTGCACTCAACTCTGGATCAAGCGGTCCAGGTTTAAGCCCTCGCTGGGGACATTGTGTTGTGTTCTTGGACAAGATCCTTTACTCTCACAGTGCCTCTCTCCACCCAGGTGTACAAATGGGTACCAGCAAATTTAATGCTGGGACTGTAGCCCTGTGAGGGACTGGCATCCCACCCAGGGAGGAGTAGAAATACTCCTAGTTACTTCATGCCACAAAAACTGGGATAAGTTCCGGCCTGGTGGGCCACTTAGCTGAAATGCAGACTTTAACTTTACTTGACAGCAGACAGAAGACGTTCCTAACCAAAAGTTAAGAGATTTTGTCAAAAAGGTCTAGAGCTCAAACAACCTTTAATTATTTTTCAGAAATTTAAGGTAGCTAGTGAGTGCTCTGATAGAAAGCTCAGTCTGGACTCTGCAAATATCACACATAGCTTTAAGTTTTTAATATTTTTTCAGCTCAGCTGTTACCACTATTATAACTGTACTTTTAATATTAAACCTACCTATAGCCAGTTGTCTTAGTGCCATCTTAGTTACATCAACAACCTTTGAAGGTTCAATTCGATGCATATGACCACTATTGGCAGTTTGATTAGTGGTGCTATCATGTTGTAGACCTGTGGTAAGGGATTGAGCCATTTGTAAGATGTACTCCGCGAGACTGTACAAGTCACTCACTAGGCTTCGAATTCCTGCAAAAAAAAAAAAATAATCAAGAGAAAAAAAAAACTCGGCATGCTACAAAAATGATGGAATAATTTATAGCTAGAAGGTGGGGCTCACTTCTTGTTTACAAGCACTGGCTTAATGAGGACTAATGACATGGAAAAATGGGAAGGCAGTAGTTATGATCAATACAAATTGAGCAGATCATGCATCACTCATTTTATGCAAGTAATAAATGTCATTACAATAAGTCAAATTATTAGTAAGATTGACGACAATCTAATCCAGAGGTTGTGTTTTCGAATCCTGCTGGAGTGGAAGATTTTCTTTGTTCAGGTAGTCAACCTGATGTAATTTCCTTTCAGGGGCGAGGTGCTAGCCCAAGGGAAGATTGCTTTCCTGAACACGTTCATGAATTCTACAACAGTTTTTTTTTCTTTCTTATTTGGATCATTGTCAATGTTGCATTCTAAAGCAAGAGACTTTTACTCTCTTTTGGCTTTACTATCTCTACTCAAGAACATGAATTTGTGGGTACCAAAAATTGACTACTTACTGTTTTTCACAGCTGTTGCCTCAAGAAACTCTGTACACAGCTCTCCTAAATTCCCAATATCTTTTCCATTCAGTTGTACAACTCTTAGAAGCTGCCTTGCAGTTTCATCTAGGATGTTACTTGGCAGAGAACAAGTATACAGGTAGTGTAACAATGCATGGAGCACATCTGAAGGCAAGTTCTCAAGAAAAGAAGGAATTCTGTCCCATGTATGGACATCAGCAAAGAAACAAGAAAGAATTGTCTTGTGAGCTAGAAGCTAAAAAACAAATACAAAGATAACATGCTTTTATTATCAATATTATACAACTGTTGAGGACAAAAAATAAATTAAAGATCAAGTTAAATAAATCAACCACATTATACATGTAAATAATTACAACAATACAATGTTATAAATAATTACCTTTTCACCATTACTAGCAATAAATGTGATATCATTGAAAAAGCCTTCCTTTAATGCAGGTAGCAAAGTATATGGATGAGATGAAAGATTCTCAGAATCCACTTTATTCACCTGGAAAGTAAAATAAATTGTAAGTTAATAACTAAACAGTACTATTATGTTTATAATTTAAATAATTAAAATATTTAGTCATTGCTATGTAACAAAGGGATTTAATTTTCTTCTCTAAACCTCGGATTACATATTAATACACACTTTTCCTAAATTTTAATAATTATGATTTTCATAATTTTTGAAAGTAATTTCTTTTTTGTATTAGGAAGAAGGATCTGGGATGGATTTGGAGTTTGTTGACCCCAGCAGAGGCCTCTCACTTAAAATATGTATACATTAGTAGTTAATGTAGACCAACCTAAAAAATTCAAAATCTGGGAGATCACCAATTTTTAATTACCTTTTTTGACCCTAAAAAAACAGTTCTTCAAAGTAGAGCTCTGCCAATTAAACTGCAAAAATGCATCAAATATCCAAAGTTCCCCTCAAAAAATTGCCAAAATTTGGTCAAAATAAGTCACAAAAATGTATTTTATGTGCTTTCATTTGTATTGTGCAGGAGATTTGGTGACCTGTATGGGAGACTGGGAGATTCAGGTTGTATTTGGGAAACTCCCAGATAATCCGAGAGAGTTGGCATGGATGCTTATATGTCTTATATCTTATTGCATGGTACATGGTCTGGCTGCTGTATGTTAAATGCCATCTTACCTTTTGACAACACAGCTTCAAATGTCTGTCATAACACAAGATTAGTTGGCTTGACTCAAGCATACACTGAAAGAAAAACATGATTAGAAGCTGTCAGCATGATGATGTCAGAACATGGTTAGAATCGAAGACAAATTAAAAGAAAAAATGAAATTTATAAGTTAGAACAGGCAAAATTTCAAACAAAACTGTAATAGCATTTATTAAAATTTTGTTTGGACCACAAAAACAGAAGATGCAAATACAGTGGAATGCCATTAATCTGGTCACCAACAGGCCACAAAAATCTGGCCGTATTAACAGGGTGGCCATTTTAAGGTCATTCCCCAGTACGCATCCCTACTGCACATAATTTCACGTGTGATTAGCGCGCGCACATTAAAAAATGGCGGCTTTTTCTTTACAGCTGGACCTACCTCACCATAGAGGTCAATTGTCATTTTCTTGCAAACTAGTATGGTGACCTATCATTTTTTCCTGTTGTTTTGAATTGAGTAATAAATTTCTCTGTGTAAAATAAATATGGACCAATTCTCAGTGTAGAACAAAAAGCAATCGTCAGAAATGTGAATTTAGCAAGCATTCATGACTACAATCATGGTGCTATTACAAGGATTTATATGGGTACAAACAAAGTGCTGTTGCTCCTAAACGAACATGGGGACCCCTCATTTTTATTTCAAAATTTAAGTTCCTATAATATAAACAATCAATAGGCAAAGTTTCACAAAAATCTCAGTGCAGGTTCTATTTCAGTG
>Ga0126338_10000342_pt1 | contig 23963 bp, 17 predicted proteins | sample OrbCmetagenome_2_FD_92529 | JGI IMG/M metagenome (GOLD analysis project Ga0126338, IMG submission 92529) | Coral microbial communities from Petempiche,Puerto Morelos, Mexico - Orbicella C C metagenome | ecosystem: Host-associated > Invertebrates > Cnidaria > Coral | place: Petempiche,Puerto... | reverse complement strand
TAAACGATCTTGAATGGCCATACCCCTTGAATTAAGAAGGAAATATTACCGTATAGAAGTTTGTTCATGAATCGTTACATGGCAGAAACACAATTTCCATCCCAGCTCACCTGAAGGTGCCTTCAAGTTACAACACAAGATCACAGGCAACCTATATCAACCCAGGGACACGAGGAGAGATCTACAAGAACAGCTTTTTCCTAAGAACAATGACAGAATGCAACAGTTTGCCATGCAGCATACGCCAGTTCAAACCAGAGGCCCCTTTCAGACTGTCCCTACAGGCACATTTTAACATTTAATGAATTTTTGTTTTTTGTTGTTGTTTTTCGTTTTTCCTAGTGCTGTAAGAGCACCATGCACAGCACAGTATTACTTTGCCCTGTATTAACTTGATCGCATGCACCAGCACCTACACTTTGAGGCGTGATAGACAACCTTTGCCATGTAACCATGTAGATGTAGATGTAGAAATAAAATCAGACGTGGAGAATATTAGCAATATAATACATACATTCCATTTTGCCTCCTCAGTTCTTTGCCAAATGTCGATCCTGCAAGAGTTGTTATATTTGTTGAGCGGTCACGATCTGAGAACCACAGGTAATTAGCTATGTTATGGGACCCCCTTGTATCAGTAGTTAAAGAAAATAATGAAGGTGAACACATGAAAAGAGTTTAAGGTTTGATTGATAGTTCTCTATACTAGAGACATAATCTGTCGGGGCAGACTTAGGTAAGTGTTTTTGGTGTGTCTTGCGATGCGTCCCAGTAACGGGTGGAAGACAGATAATTCGTCAAGATAAACTGTTAGCTTTCGCGCGCCGAACTGAAAGCTTAGCGTGATAGCATGTGCCGTCTTGACAACAGTATGTACAGTTCTTTTACATAAGTGAACTCTTGCAACCACTCACTCAGAATAAATTCGCGTTAAAGGACATTTAAACTATATTTTAGCGTCAAGTGTATTTAGCACTGCTGTCCTAATTGGGACACTAAATAAATTAACAACTGAACATTGCAAATAGAATATAAATAATTAAGAATCCCAACTGGCGGGAGGATGACCAGTTGTTTTACACAACGCGGTTTACCGAAAACAAATCCAGATAGCGTTAGGAAGGAGGATTTGGGTTTGAGATCACCGCATCACCGCTTTAAAAACAAAAGAACAAGCTTAAATTTTGGGGTGTCCTCAAACCTTCAATACAACCGATGACTATATGGGATTTTGCAATAATAATTGTATCACGATTCCACAAAAAAGGTCGTTCTAGTATACCAGCAGGTAGTTACGTAGGCATGCCGGGATCTGGTGAACCCTCTGATTGGTCAATTTTGACAGGTTTTGTCAACGCTCGAGCGCTATTGGGGTAGGTGAGTCATTATGGCGAAGTAGATCACGATGACGACGTCCAACTGAATTAATTTTGCTGTTTATAGTGTCAATCAATTTTAAATATTCGGTTGTCTCAAGAAGAACGGCGTTCTAGCAGGGCTTAAAATTAAAGCCGAGAATAATCCAACGAGCAAAATCTTTCCAGTGCGGAACACTTAGAGATCAACCTTCAAAGTACATCTTGCAATGGAAAGGAGCCAATATTGAACGAGCAAAAGATCGTTATGAAAAAGGTCTCGGATGCAAGGGCATCCGGGTTTTCGGCTCTTGTTTTCTTTTTTTTTTTTCTGTTCTTGTTTCACGCGCCGAGAAACAAGAGCCGAAAGTAACTGATGCTTTTACAGGCTTGTCTATCACCTTGAAAACCACAAGTCCCCAAAAATCAGCGATCATGTTACAGGCTCTTGTAGCTGAGAAGTAGGAATTTTGTTACAAATGAATGCTTCAGGCGTTCTCTCGCCTTCTACCCTAAATTTTGGTGCGCCATTTTTTGCGCAGCGCTCCAACGCACTGAACGCCTGGAAGAAGCTGAAAGTTTGACGTTGTTCGAATTTTTTTTTAATTTTTTAAAAACAAAAAATTATCGAACAACATCGATTAAATTCAGAGTTAAGACGGTATTAAGTTAATGTCATCTAAATTTTTGTTTTCATTTTTATATCAAATATTCCAGTTTCGGTGGGATTGCTCATCACTAGATCCTCTTAAATCATGAAAATAGATTGAAGTTTTCCATGTTCGCCGGACCAATTTACTGGACCAAACACTCTCCATTTAGGATTTTATGCCAAAGTTTGATTTCCGAACAAATCGAACGATAAAGTTCGATTTCGTTCGATTTCCCGTTGGATGTGGTGCTATCATGGCTGCACGGCCCAATCTTTCCACAAGTAAAGAATCCTAGAAGGCCTAATGATCCAACAATGCCAACCAAGTTTGAACAAACAAATTCCCTGTTAAGTGGCAAAAATGTTCCCATTGGGAATTACCAAAAGGTTATAAAGTACGCAAGTAGAGGAAAGCTTTTCTGCTATTTGTCTCGAAAACGTTTGGTTTTTTTACTTTTTTAGCCATTTTTAAACATTTTTAGCCTTGCTAAGAATGAATCTACATATAATACCTTATTGGAAAAAGTCAACTGTGTTTCTCTATATAACAGACGTATATACACAGTATCTTAATTTTACTCTACAAGTATCCTATCTACATGTGGAATACGTTTACTCTCCGTACTACCTCCTATAATTTACGCGGTAACTACTTTCTGACACTCCCTCGGTACTTTAAACTACTGCTTATGGCCTTCGCTCTTTTTCTTATCATGCCATTTAACAATGGAACTCACTGCCGGACAATGTTCCTGTTGCTATTGTGAAAAATGAACATTTGACGGTTGCTATTTTGAACTTTAATGTCTGTACACTACTTCTTAGGAATATTTAATTCAGCTTCCCATTGGTAATAGCGATTTTTCTTTGCTTATTGAAACGATTGTTTTTTCGTTTGAATTTAAGTTTAAATAGCTTATTCTGTCATACTTTTACTTTCGTGTGTGTACATGCAACCCTCCGTGATTGATTAAAAGGGTTGTTTAACGTTGCGAAAATCAATAGTTCGAACTTTGAACCTTAATAACTTTAAAAAAAGTATTAGCTATAGCCTTAGCTTAATGTAAATTTAGGACATTTTGTAAATTGAATTTCTGCTTTATATAGTGTTTTAAGTATACAGATTTATTTCATTTAGCTGTTAATTGTAAATATTGTACAGAATTGTAGTTTGTATGTTTACTGTATATTATGATGATTTCTTTTGTTATTTTTCTCTCGGAAAAATTAGCTTATATAATAGCTACTCTACTACTACTATTCGAAAAAAAACGTTTATGTATGTATGTATTTATGCATGTATGCAAATATTTTGTCATAATATCAAGCGAGTTTTATGGATATAAAAATATAAAAATATATTAAATATATTTATTTACGATCAAACTCAGAAATACGGACTGCTGATTATCAAAAACTGAGATTTGTCATGCAGTAAGAAAACCAATGTTAATGTTATACAAAGTTGGGTTAATTTACATTTTTGGTTACCTTTATTTAATGCTTGTCATTTAACACATCCATGTTGCAAAAAAGAAACGTTCTTAATCGACTCTCAGCTTGATGAATGTTCTTAATACGTTCTTAAACATTGGTTGATCTCAGCCTCAACGTTCTTATATAAAAAAGGTTCTTATATATATATAAAAAAGAATTGACTGACAAGGAATGCAAACAACACATTTGGTCCGCACATTCCTTGCTGAAGTTGAAAATGACCCGGGTTACGACCTAGTTATCCAACCTTGCCACGCATGCAGGGGTTTGACTGTGCGGAATTTAAATACAATGTATTTTTATACTCAGCCTTCTATGCACTACTTCGAATGTGCTTGGTTTAGACTTTTAGAATTTGTAACAGTCCTTTCCAGTAATAATTCCCTGGTCCGTTGGTTTCGCCGCTCGCAGACTCGGGCAGAGAGATTAACGAAAGTCGACTTGTGACGGGTCTACACCGCATAACTCGCAATAATTTAATAGAAAGATTTTTCTAGCAATCAAGGCATAGAGGAACCGACTATGCTCTTTAGCGTAAGTTAAAAACCGCTTTTTGGCAAATCTAATCCAGCCGGAATGCCTACTTCAGACTAAATCATGATATAACGGCGACTTCCCTTTGTGTGGATAACTTGAGGTTTGGTCTTGTTCGTACTGTACCGCCCTTCATGTAAGGAAAATCAAACCATTATTCGGGTAGCATACCTTTTGAAGACTTGTCCTCTGTATTGATTAATTAGCACTGATTCACGATCAGGTTATTTCAAGTGGGGCTACCCTGCCTAAATAAAGATGACTTCTGACTTGACTTGAGTGGCTGGCACAGTGGATGCTAATGATTAGCCTGCGGGAAGTTTATGTTTTTTTTTTTTTCGCGAAATGCAGCAAGGATGACGCCAGATACTTTAGCCCTAAGGCGATTAAATTCAGAAACACGCAAAAAGCTTTCTTTCTTTCTCTTGTCTCTTCCCAACCCGTTCTCGTTCATAACGCCCAATTGCCGATGAATACGTGTCAGGACAGTTCAAGGCCGAAGGTGGATGTGTTTTTTTCTTCTGAAAGATCAAGCTGATCCGATTCTAGCAGACCAAAATGTATTGATATTAAATTGCCAAAATGAGTCAAAGGTCCGTGTTGTAATACTCTGCTATGTACCTGGAGGATGTAGCAAATGGTATAAAAATATCAACTTGAAATTTGGTTTGTTTCTTCAACAGATGTTATCTGTTACTAGCTACAGAAGCTTCAAATGTTATTAGCAATCTCTTAGGTGGAGGCCCGAGATAAAACTTGTGCTGGAAATTTGGTAGCTCACAGGAAGTATCTTCCTCATCTCCGAAAGAATTATTAGATCTTTCCATATTTAAGGCAAAAGAAATAAGAATTATGTTTTCAAAAAGTGGCATCGATAAATACAATTGCCGAGAAAAAGTACACATAAACAAACTGACGTCAGCGTGTAACCCATCGGCAAAGGGACCAAGCGTCTGACTAGCCAATAAGAACGTGCGCTTGTCTAAGGCTATGTTATAATCGCTAATATATCTAAAAGTATATGCATATCGATCTACTAAAGCACTCTGTTGGTAGTAGATAATGTGGTCTGCAGCTATTGGGTGAAGATTTGGTGTTGTGATAAACACTAATATGGCAAAGTACTTAGCGACAATTTGAATTGCTCATTGTTCTCAAGGGGTAGTTGGCAGTGTTTGGTTGGATGGTTGGTTGGTTGCTTGGGTTCAGTGCCAATTTTCAAAGATATCTCCGTTTTGGTTCAAAATTCTTTGAAAGGGTTGCAGACTTGCGAAAGAAAGCCAACTTTTGGAGTGTCCTCTCCTTTCTGTTTTGTAGACTCTAAAAGGTACTCTACATATCTCATTCTTGAATTGTTCTTTAAGAGTGCAATGGTATAAAGGGAATATGATTTGATCATATTCTTTTGATGGTATCTACAGCCGAAGTAAACTGAATTAATATCATGGGATGAAATGCTATCGTTCTATACTAAGTAAAATACAGTACTAAGCGGATGGAAGGTCGACTCTTGCTTAACTTATTATGTCAATCCAATGACCAATTTAACATGCAGAGTTCTACACTACTTGACACTCGAACAGGACCAGCAGCACACGCAAACAATCTTTTTTCTTTATATGTATACATTTAGTTTCTTTTTCATGGCTTCGCCGTTTGAAATTTCCCTAGGTATTTGAGATCCTAGCCACATGGAATACGACGACAAGTATGAAATCATCAGCTCTTTTCTTAATATACCGTTATCTTTAAATAGACTTCACGAGATTGTTGCAAGAGGTTCTAAGATCATCGTCTTTTGGAAGACGTTATTGACCAAAACACCTTTAATGAAATTGTTTTCGAGTTCTTCAATGAATATGTGTGAAATACGGCGGCAGATGAGTGCAGTTTAACTTGAAATCAATGATTTTCTGTCTCATAAATAAAGTGGCCAATTGCCAGAATTAAGGTTGTGTCAAATGCATCTGGGCATCATGCAGTTTTATTAGGGAAGTAATATTTGAATTATAAGTCTTATAAGGGAGGTGAAAATTGGTAAGGATACAATGACAACCAGCTTAACAAAGTCTGTCAAACCCACTTAATAATAATTGACATAGAACTAAGCAAAAACAAGAATGAACCATTAATGATCATTTATTATATGGCTTTGGCTTGTGGCCGATATAACGCGCGCTCTGATTGGCTATGAGCGAGATCTGAGCGGTCATTATGCAGCCGTAATGCCCACGGGCCGATTACGGATTATGCAAATTAGGAAGAGCCCGGCTCGGAAAATTCAAGCGCATTGAAACGATGAAAGGCGATTAAAAACAGTAAGAGAAGTAAATTTAATTCCGAGTAGCCAAAAGTTTAGGGATTTTTCCTTAATAAAATTTATATAGAAGTCATTTTTGACTTGCCGGTAACCTTGGCGAGCACTAGTGAAAAACAATTAAAGTTTGCCGAGTGTTGAGTAAAGCTAAAATCGCTGAGTGAAAAACACCATCGGCAGATGTGTCACGTATCCTGAGCAGAAAACCACGAAGAAACTTATAAGTTATCATCTTAGTCACAACAATTACCGAAATATTGAACTCCGTTTCAGTTCTCATCAAATAGATTCCCTCGCTTCAACACAAGCAAGTGAAAATCAGCTTCCAGGATCATCAGGTGTAAACAATCGGGCGGTTTCTGTCGATAGCAGTGTTTCTGATACCTGCAGGAAGTTTTAGACGTTCACAAGGCTTGAAAAGTTCATTCATAAGTCCCAGAATGAAGAAGGCCAAGATATGTTGTCGAAAGCGAATGCGAAGATCGAGTTATTCTGAGCAGTGCATTCCGAAGCATTAGTATTTTCTTTCACCGAAAGACCGTTGGTTTGGATCATTTTGAAGCACTTTCTGTCTTTTCTATATGCGTTGACGTTTCGCCACAAAAGTTGGAAAAACTCCCTCATCAAGTTGTGGCTCCACGATACTAAAATACCTTTTTTAAGGGCTGTGACAATCATCTTTCCCGTAAAGAATTACAGTAATGAAGTTCACTGACTGTGTAGTTTTGCCCTGGGTTTGAGACGATGAATGAATCGGTAAACGCGCGCATCGCCAGATGTAAATTGGCGACTTCCGCTCGAATAATTTCTTTTTTCTTTAATTCGTGAGCCATATAATAAACAACTTAATAACCTCGACCGTTCGGTCGTTACGGGAAAATCTCAAACCTCGGCCTACCGTATTAACCTCGCTATCGCTCGGTCAATACGGCAAGACCTCAGTTTGAAATTTTCCCGTAACGACCTCACTCTCGGTTATTAAGTAGTTATTATTTATTTCTCTGCCGTAGATGCAATTTCACAGCTACATTCATTAATTAACACGTGTGCAGATCACTTTGTCTTTTATGGTGATTTGGGTTTTGGAGAACCTGGAAAACAGAAGACAAATGAGTGAAATAATAAGGAAAACGATAAAAAATATAGAACTGCAAGGACAGCTGGTGAGAGGCTAACCAGTTTGCTTTTCACATATTAACTAACTCTGCCATGCTGCCCGGCATCCCTGAGTGTTACCCAACTCTGCTTTAAAAGGTTTTGGTATTAATATTTATTTTTAGTTACCACGAAAGGGTCAACAATTTTGAATTCAACTTTTGGCAGTCTCATGTTGCGATTATCTGAAAAGTCCATTTTGGACATTGAGGGTCAGTATAGAAAGGCATACTCTGGGACCTTAAGTCGCTTAAAGTTGCCTTAAGTCACCTTAAGTCGCCTTAAGTCGCCATTAATTTCACACAGAATATTGGATTTATTAATTAGCAGAATTCTACAACTCTACAACTTTCGTATCTACGGATAATTTTTTAACGATAGAAGATGAAACTAACGAAAAACAACAGGGTAAATTAACAATCATCTTCCACTGCAAGAAAACGTTCAGTGGTGAGTTACTGTATTGACTGAATGTCCATGACTCCTTTGTCCCAATTCTTTTGGGTTTCCAGATCATCTTGTAGCCCTTGTTCCTTGGCATAAGCAAATCTCTTGGCGCCAGGGGTGGATGCCATGGCCTGCCCCAGCTGGTACGCCTCAATCTTCAGGCCTTCTTCTATTGGAGTCTCCACTGCACTCAGCACACATCTCTTGCAGGCAGCGATAGATCCCGCCGAGAATTTACCTATGCGGTTGGCCAGCTCTTCCACAAAAGGCCCAATTTCGTCAGGATCCAATGCTCGGTTGATGCTTCCATAGCGTTCTGCGAGGTCCGCATCGAAGTCGTGGGCCCCCAGAATGATCTCCATGGCACGACCCATTCCAACTTGACGCGCAAGCCGCTGTGTCCCTCCACCGCATGGTACAATGCCCATACCCACCTCCATCTGCATAAACACCGCCTTACCTCGAGCGGCGAAACGCATGTCACACGCCAGCATGAATTCGTGTCCGCCTCCTCGGGCCATTCCCTCTACTTTAGCAATGGTAGCTTGAGGAAGTGCACTGATTCGCTGTAACACCTCTTGTAAATATAACAAAGGGTCGTCCATGGAGCGTTTAGAGGCAGGAATCTCACACAGCATGTCAATGTCTGCGTGACAGACAAAAATATCCGGATGGCTTGACTGGAAGACCACCACCTTGATGGAACGATCGGGCTCCAAGGCCTCAGCCAAACGATTCAGGTCATCAAGCATCGGTTTTCCTTGGACATTCACTGGAGGAAAGTCAAATGTTACCCAAGCGACGCCTTCCTTTATCTCGACTTTAAATGTCTTGAACCCTTCATAAGCCATGGTAATTCGACTTGCACAGTCTATGCAAATTTGGAGAAATTGTGCACAATGTTGTTAGTGCTGGAATGTTACGGTAATAACAAAATTTTTAACTTTTTTACAGTCACAGTTTGTTCGACAGATAAAAAAAAAAAAATTGAGCATTTTCTTTAGAATAATTCTCAGGATAGCCGCTTCGAATCCATGCAGAAAGGCTGCTACGAATTGAGACAACAAATGGGCTTCGCGCGTGAATGCGTTTAGTTCTTGCATCGTTACAAATGATTGCCAACAACCAACAGCTTCTGGTAAGTCTTTACAGCTTATCGACATAACGCTAAAAAATATCTATAATTATTATCAGCTGGTTTATGAGGAAACATTGATGAACCCTGGTATATTTTGCCACTGAGGCGCTGAGCTTCACGGGCGCAATGAATGCAGAGATTAAATAATCTTAAACAGAGTTGTTTGACCTTTTCGACTGCAGCAGAAATGGTATGCACAAGCCAAAAAGCTAACACAAAACCTCGAATTAAACTAGTTACAGATACCTTGAGGTTGTAGATAACAAGTGTAACTTTATAGCTTTGCGAACTGCAAACGACACCACCCTTAGCTTCAGCCTCTACTGCGGAGGAATGATTCACACTCTGATCTGCACAGTAACTGGGTGTAGCCTGGCTTTTGATATGCTAAACGATTTACCCACGCATTTCGAGTGCAGTTTCATGAGTCAGGATGAGTCTTCAAAATAGGCGTCCACTCGAAACAATCAGCGATTATTTCTGATTGACGCAAATGACTATAAACAGCAAGTCCCATGAATCTGTTTTACTTCAGAGTCCTTTCGCTAAAGATTTTCCACTAAGGAACACTTTTAGCAAGGAAACTTCCCCTGAACAAGGAAACTTTGAGAAGTCAAGAAAGCTTTATATTATTATTAAATATTTATTTACATAATAAAGGGCCGGTCAGCACTAATGTATTCTCGAAACGTTGTATTTTCAAAGACAATATTGCCCAGCATTTTCGCAGCGTTTTCCTTTAGCTGTCTGCTGTGTTCTTAACTCGGAACAACGCAGTAAAACAAAAACACACTTCAATACCCAACGAATCACAACTGGTAAAATTTACAAGCAGACACACTTTATGTGAAAACGAATGCTGTGCATGTGAGTTAAGTAATCCCCTAGGGGCTAATACTGTTCTATCGCTAGACGAAGGATATAAGATTATATAAATCTCAACCCATATTTATTTATTTATTGCTTTCGATGTATTTTATAATTTTTTTACCACACAAACAAAACAAAACAAACAAACCGAACAAGCTTAGTCAATATATTATGTAATTTCCTGAGAATTTTGGCTTTTAAGTTCCATTTTTCTTATTTTATTTACTTATTTATTTGTTTACTTAATTATTGCTATTTCTTTCCCCCCTTTGATAACAACCATTTCTGTGATTTAGACTAGTTGGCTCTAATTGTAATTTTAGGGCTTGTAACTTTTAGTCGTAGAAAATTTGAGTTGTAATGCGCATTTGAACAGATCCACATGTAATTTGCCCACTACAAATTCTCCACTATTATTAATGAAAGGATTTAATAATTAATTGTACTATAATTATGACATAGCCTACATGGTAGGCGTTCGATCGCGCTTTGCGCTTCTCATTTCCGCTCTAAAACCCCTTTGAACGCCTGCCACGATGGCTAATTATGACAGAAAGAACAGTTCTCTTCTTTCGGGATACAACGGACAGTCGCGGGCCGAGTGGACAAGATCACGGAGCCATCTTGCCCTCTCGGGTAGCCAATCACAATGCAGGATTTGGCCCATATTACCAGCTCGCGAAGCTTGCAGTGTAATAAATGTAGTTGTTACTATGGGTTATCTGTGTAATTTTTTGTTTTGTTTTGTTTTGTTTTTAATTTGGTCACGTTCCAGGCTAATCTTGTTGTTGTATTTTTTATACATAGTTCCAGGTTTTTTCTCTTTTTTTTTTCTTCTCTGTCTCTCTGTTAGTCTCTCATGAGTGTAATAAGTCACGACTGACTAGTTTCATTCTGGCTCTATTTACTCGTCATACTGGTGGTGTTTTGTTGAGGGCCTCCCTGGGTTTGGGGGGAACAAGGGAACCGGATCATTCATTTCAAGCCCGGAAACAAGTGATTTTCGTGGAGTAATTGATTTGAAGGACAACGAAACTAAGGGATATTTCTACTTTTAAATGGAACTTTGATTAACTCTACCCCCTCCCCACCCCTCTCCACCCCTCCCCACCCCGGAAGGAAGACCTTGTTTGATAACCGCTGAATAATCGCCTGTCCTTGGCATCGCGGGCATGGCATGGAAAGTTTTCGTTCTTGGTATTTTTGGCGGATTTAGTGCTCTTATGATATTCCGAATTTCCTCCCTTTGTAGTCGTTTCCCTCGCCACTTTAGGACCTTCTGCACAGTTAGGCCAACCATGAAATATTTAAGCCAAGAAGAGGCCCAGAACATCGATCAAGAACTCTTCAACGAGTATTCATTCAGTGTTGATCAGTTGATGGAGTTAGCTGGTTTGAGCGTGGCTGTGGCTGTAACCAAGGCTTATCCCCGAGATACAAGTCATCCCAAAGTTTTGGTTTGTAGTGGCCCTGGAAATAATGGAGGAGACGGACTGGTAGCAGCTAGACATCTCAAGATGTTCGTGAGTTGATCCAGCTGTTTTAGTATTTATTGTTGAGCTTTTGTATTGTAGTCCTAACATGTCCAACTTACAAGTAATGGTTAGCTAGAGTTGGTAACAGGTCCCCGGAGAAATTGCAGGCCACAGCCTGGGAGAGCCCTTCAGAGCATCAAATAAGAGGAAAATACCTCTACAGTTTTCGAAAAATACACCCCTGGGATTTACCTTAAACGCCTCATGGAGACATACCCGTGCATGGATTTGCAAGATCACTACATTCACCTCCCTCCTGCTAGGGAGGTGCAAATATTAAAAGAAAGGCCTAATCAAGAGTTAATGTTTACATTGTGTGTTACTGATTTGGTTAATGGAATGTATTATTTATTATTCCCAATCTCCCACTTATAGCTTGATGTCTTCCAGGGCATCTTGCATTTAGCTTGCATCAGAATAATGTCATCCACATATTTTATTTAGATTAACCTAATTCTGTTGTGAATTAACTTCAGGTCCCCAAATATCAGTGCGCATGCATGTATGTAAAGTCATGAACCAGTTGTTTGACTGATATTTGCTTTCATTTATCAGGGATACAATCCAAAGATATATTATCCCAAAAAATCGGAAAAACCACTCTTTAAAAGTCTTGTGACGCAGTGTGAAAAGATGGACATACCATTCATCAATGATATACCAACAGCAACACAGATAGATGCTGAGTATAAGTTGGTTGTGGATGCCATTTTTGGCTTCAGTTTTAAGGGGAATGCCCGACCACCATTTGGAGATGTGCTATCAGCATTAAAGGAAGTCAAAATTCCCATTTGCTCGATTGATGTTCCATCGGGTTAGTTGGAAAGATATTCAAAGATAGCATGAGTTTATTAAGTAATTAGTAGAAATATCAGGCAAGACAAGAAAATATTTGACTCAAGGTCATGGCATGTGGAGTGGATGCAATAAAGCTGATGCAAAATAACCACAAGCCCTTAAGTCAATATTTTCCTGTACAGCCAAGCCTACCTCAGCCAATAAATGTTTATCACACCACCTTTACTGAGTGTTACTTCACTGTAGCATTGTGAAAAGTGTTGATGAATGTCCTTAATTGTGGCTCTGAATTAACTCTTGATGTGTGCGTGGCTTTCTCTGGACCAATTCACATCATCCTATGTGGCTTTAAGCACAGCTTGCATTGTGTGTTTCTATAGAATTCAATCTGCATTGCTGTACAGTGGTAGTATATTGTTTGGTGTTGTATTGTTGCAAGGAAGTAAACTATGTACTATCATTATTATACGGCTAGCTCCGTGAGCGGGCAAGATGAACCAAATCCTGCGTTGTATCTGGCTACCCGAGTGGGCAAGATGGTGCTATCTTGCCGTGTCAGGATTATCCGCTGTTCCCCACCAAAAAAAGGTCTTCTTTTTCCATATAACAAATCCTTTATTGACCAAGCTTGTTCACTCAAGCTGGCTGGATAAATTGGCCTTGTTCACACAGAAAAGAACTTGGCTAATATTCAGCCATCTTGACCTCAAGCTTGGTCAATAACCTGTATATACTGTCAAACCTCTTCTTAGTCCTGGCCATAACATCAACACATCTTAATTACATACAGTTCACTTGGCCACAGACAAACCACTATTCTCATAATCTCTTCCACTATAATATGAACACTCCCATATAACAAGAAGTGGTCTTTGGTTTCCATCTTGGAGATGTTCCATTGCTGTTCATTTATTAAATGCATGTATTTCTGCTACTTGTATGTGTTATTATTGGCTGACTGTAATGACAAATAACAAGTGAAACTCTTAATTAAAAGAGAAATGTTGTAAAATAATACCTTAAATCCAACAGGGATACCCACTCTTAAAAATGTAAACATGTTATTGATGTAATATTTTTTTGTTGTTGCTTAAATCAGGATGGCACGTTGAAGATGGAAATCCAAGTGGAATTCAGCCAGACTTCTTGATTTCCCTGACAGCTCCAAAGCTTTGTGCAAAACACTTCCAAGGGAGATTTCACTTTCTAGGAGGAAGATTTGTGCCTGATTCATTGGCTAAAAAATATAACTTGTCACTTCCAGAATATCCTGGAACAGAGCCATGCATGATGCTACCCTCTGACTGACTATCACAGGAACAAATCACAGACAAATGTCATTTGTAAAGTTGTTCCCAACAATTTAGTTTTCCATGAACATAGTATTATCATAGTGGTAGCTTTGGGTGCCTGTGCTGACTGGCACAGGGTAAAAATGTTATTAGGATTATATTTTTATGAACAATGCCAAGACATCAAATGTTGTTTGTAGTGGTCAATGCACTTGGCTACACCTGCATGTAGCTGGTTACACTAAAAGAAAAAAAAAAGTATTTCAACTAAACACAAAAGGCTTGAAAATGTTGGCTATTTACAAGCATGACCAAGGAGTTGAACAAGGGTCTACCAAGAAACAATTCCAGCTTAGTGATCAGAGCGGGTCTTGAAGCCACGACCTTACCACACGAGTGCAAAGGAAATGAAACTTTGAGTGGAATAAATCATAATACTACATAACATTTAGTTGACTGGAGGTCCTGTTTTGACTGGACTAAAATAAGAAAGACTGTAGCAATCTTACACTGATACAGGAACAACACGTTTCGAGCAACTGGAATCATACTTTTTAATGGCAGACAGACACAAGATACAAGAGCACATTGTCGCCCGGGAACTACTCTAGTAAAATAATGATGTAATGACGTGACCGGAGATCCCCAACAAGTAACACAACATGGAGCAGCATGACAATACTCACTGCCTGTTAACAAGTATTACAGCCTTACAAATTTGCCTTCTCCTATTCTTTAAACATTAACATTTAATGAAATATAGAACCCTGACAGATTTCCTTGTGTAACCCAGCATGGTCAGTCATTATAAGGCAGAAACCTGCAACATGTGTCCATAATGGACAACAGTGCATGAAACATACATGTATTGTCATGACTGTGCATTGCATCTCCAATATACACATCTATGCCAACTCTCCCAGATTTTCTGGGAGTCTTCTGGATACAGACTGAATCTTCCAGTCTCCCTTACAGATAAAAAAAATCTTGATATGAAGAAAAGCACGCAACACACACTTTTAAAACTTATTTTGGCATTTTTGGGGGAAAATTCTTGCAATATTTGACACATTTTTGTCCGGGAGCTCTACTTCATTAAAGTTTTCTTGGGGTCACGAAGGTTAAATCAGCAATCTCCTAGATTTCAACTTTTTCATGTTAGCATCATTGTATATATGTATTTTTTCCTGCACATAAATTATGTAAGCATAAGAAATTTAAATTTTAACATTGGCTATATCGCTGCTTCAAAAGCACTTCCAGCATTCAACATCATAGTTATCACATATTTCTGTGATTCATATGACCTTTCCAGGAAATAATCACAAGCAGCACAAGATGCAACGTGCGTGTAATTATATATGTTGGAGTAAGTAGTGAATGCTTTTTCCAAGCTGTTTACGTAGTTCACATGAATTCTAAAGCATTCTATTGCAATCCAATGACCAAATAATCTGTACACATACATTCATCAAACAACACATTTCAAAGGTAGTAAACGGTTCCAGCATCTGTCTCGTGCTTGGAATAATTGCTTATTTCGTATGCAAAAGAAGTAAGAAAACTTGAACTTAACCAACTCTTGCAAAGCAGGATCCATTCTTTATAAAAGGAATATAGTGTTACCCAGGTATATTGGCGGAAATATTTCGTGTTCTGCTTTTTACATAGTTCCAAAGGTCCTCCACAGTGGAGTTATTATTCCAGTACGTCTTGAAGAGGCCCAAAGCATCGAAAGTTTCATTGTCTTTCGTTGATCTCAGAGGACCCAGTTTTGACAGTTTAGATATGTCGAACTTCTTATAATTAACCTCAATCTTGTCAAGGAACCTGCTTGATTCGGTGTAAATAAAATACGTCAAGCAGATGAATAAGCTCCAGAAGACTAGACAGAGGAATATGCCTCGTGGAGAAGTTATCCCCATTCTCTTTAACATTCTCCAAATTCGTAATGCCATAGGATTGTAGCTCGGTGTTCCGTGCGGCATTTTGTGAAATGTTTCCAAAAGGAACTCTTGATCAGGCCAAAGTCGTCAAAAACGCTGAAGTGGTTAAAACAATTACCAAGGCTCCTGTCTTTCGCTCCAGAAGATGATCTGTCTAAAATATCTTTCGCAAATGAAGTCTTCACTGTTTTCAGAGTTCGACTATGGTAGCACGATGGTAGTCAAACAACAAAATAAACTGCAAGGCGTTCAACACGCTGGTTCCCAGTGTTGCTCGATCATAGCACATAAGATTAGCAAAACAAAAAACCACTGCACAGGACTACTGAACAGCAGAACCTAAACCGATCGATATTGACTGTTTGGGATGGTCGCGTAAGACTGACATTGAGCAAGCACCGTCCCTTACGTCCTTGCAATTGTTGTTTTTCGCATTTAATCCAGAAGGAAGTCACGCGTCCAGTTTTGTTATCGCAGGGATGGCACAGTGGTGAGACCGCTCGCCTCCCACCAATGCGGCCTGGGCTCGAATCTTATACTTGGCGTGTTATCCTCCCTCCACAAATAAACAAATTAAAAATGCTAAATGCCAGTTCGATCAGGGAACAGAGGACGAAGAACCTCCCCGCGGAATGTGCCACTACAAATTCCTATTTATTGCTATTTTTTTCTTTCTTTCTTTCTTTTTTTCTTTTGTCATTGAACAGGCCCTAGATATATTTTCTGACCGCGTTTCAGTAGCATGGACCGACTAGAAGTATCTGATCTCTCTCCTGGGTGGGATGCTTCGCAGGGTTACCAGCAGCATTAAATTCACCGGTACCCATTTGTATACCTTCGTGGAGAGGAGTGAAGAAAGAGTAGCATATTTTGACTAAAAACACAACACAATGTTCCCAGAGAGGGCTCGAACGCGGACCGCTCGAAAGCTCGAGGCGAGCCGCATTAGGCATGAGGTCACCGCGTCTCCACAGCTACAGACAGTAATCTGATCTAATTGTTAGACGCAGATTAAGCATTGAAATGTTTCAAAATGATTGTTCAAAAGAACAGCTCGACCGGTTCTTTCATTGTCATTATTTCAGTGTTGTCCGTTTTTCTATATTGAGGCGGATTTCTCAGAGTGGAGCTTGTATTACACCAGCACCAGGAAAGAATAATCGAGCTTGAAGAAGTTGTGGAGGGACTGAAGACGATTGTTAACGATGGAAACAGGAATTTGTTCAAGAATCAGGCGATCCATGGTAAGCTTGTTTCTTTCGGGTTGCCTTCGTTTACTGTTTCCAGGAGACAATGTTGTGTTTTTCATTTTCACTTGAAAGTTACACGATAGTGGAAGCATTCGGAAGACCTACCCAACATTTCAGTTGCTTTGTTTTAGACTCAGTGTCGTATTTATCAGATACGAAGCGTCTACTGCATCGGAGGCCAAATAATATTTCTATCGGTCGAGTTTACACGAAACGTTAAAAAGAAGAATTGATAGACTGAATGCACATACGTAAAAAAAAAAACATTTTATGCTATATATACCATTTTTACTTTTGAGTTTTGAGAGGGTACGTGCAGGATTTCTGTCCGCCGGCAATCAAGAATGACAGGTATTTTTTTAATCATTTAATCTAAAAACATTGCCGATCAATCAACGGTAAGTAACTAAGCATGTTTGAGCAGCAAAGTGGCAATCAACAATTATCAAGCGCTTTCGAGATGCTAAATTATACGATATACGAGATTTTAAGAGTTTTTAAAAGCTGAAAATGATCAGAGAGTTAGTGTGCAGACGGTCATTTGGGATGTCCTAACCGCTGAATTTTAGTTGCAGTGTATACCAAAGCCTCATGTCCATTGCGGACATTTTGAGATCTACATAAGTCAATTACGTACACTAAATTACCTCAGATCTTTTCTTCTTTTTCTCAGAATTTCAACCCAATAACCCTCGAAGAAACAAGCGACATGCTGATCTCACCAAAAACGCAACAGGCGACCAAAGCACAGAGGACGTGATACTTAAAATCAACAAACTTTTGTCGCAACTCCATCCGTCAAAGGGTCACACCTGTTCAAATGGACTCCCAGGCCCTCCCGGCCCACCTGGAGCGAGAGGAGAAAAAGGAGCCCGAGGAAGAAGGGGAGAGAAAGGAAGAACTGGGAAGAAAGGCGATAAAGGAATCATGGGATATCCTGGGACAAGCGGCAAGCAAGGCATTATGGGCCCTGTTGGAATGAAAGGAGAAACAGGAATCAAAGGAATCAAAGGAAGCATGGGGCCCCAAGGCATGCCGGGAACTAAAGGAGAGCCTGGAGAATCTCTGTCAGCCCCTGGTGTCGTCATTTCTCCTGTGAAACTAACGGTTAACGAGAAAGGAGCAGCCTCCTTTCGGTGTTCAGCCGGTGGTAATCCCGAGCCTTCAGTAGTGTGGACCAGAGCGGACAATCACTCAGAAATCACTCAATCAGCACTTTCAGAAGCTATGCTGCATTTGGAGAACTTGACAGAGAGTGACTCGGGCTTGTATCAGTGTTCAGCGATCAACATCTTAGGGCAGGCGCAGTCATTGGCTCGGCTTGTAGTAAACGGTAAATTGCATGTATCAAAGCATAGATAACTCTACCAGCAACTTGTAAGTCAATAATTAACCTTTTGACGCCCAATGAGCCATATGCCGCTACTTAATGATCGTGCTTTTTGTACCACTTGTGACATCATCAATTTTATTTGTCACCAGATATTCTTGACAAGCAGATGGTAGAGCTAGGATAGATCTATATGCACAACAGTCGGTTTTGGATATTGACGGCATTCTGACGTAGCAAAGTGAAAAACAACGTTTACAGTTTTGGTGCAAAAATGGTGGTAAAATGGCCCACTATACCTATAATTGATCAAGGTCCCATTTCCAGGCTTTGCCCATAATTAACGCCAAACTCTTTTCGGGAGCCAGAAAGGATATGAGACACAAAAGGTAGCCAGAGTCAAAGGGCCGAGAAAAAGGAATGGAAAAGGGCAATACAAAAATTCGGAACGCGCAATCGCAAAGTCCAAATTTTGGCTAGTGTGCATACACCAAATTAAAATAGTCTACATTTTTGTACTTAATCTTGGGGAAATCTATCTGTTTGGCAAAAGATAGCTTTTCCAGCAAAACTAAGGCCCAGTTAGCGTCATGGCAGCCAAAAACTGATTTAACGGTTAAAAACGGCAAGTCTCTAACGAGGAAAGTTTGGGCCGATAAACAATCTTACGCATTTTTGGTTAATAGAAATGATGTGTGACTTTCATACGGGATTGACGCTCCCTGATAGAATACTTCTCGTATTGGCACCACAAATTTGAAATTCTTGAGTTTCACATTAATATCTTGTCACCAATCAAGGTATGATACTGAATATCAGTTTTTTTCTCTAACCAACTAATCGAAAGCGAATATTTCTCGCTTCACTACAGAATTTCATGTCAAGTAATAACTTATTAGACATTCAAACTGTCTATGAATTAGTATTTTTTTGTTTGTCTTAAGGCAGGGAGAAATGCAAGTCAAAGCCTTTGTTAAAAGCTCCCATTTCTCCTTATGTTAAGCCTTACAACTGTACAGTGTTTTCCCTTGATATTCCCCAATTCTTCGGTACGTACTCAGCACTGATGTAACCTCTTGGTGCGAGAAAAAATTACTTTTTCAGTTGTTTTTCGTCGCGTTGGCGTACATTGAATGAAAAAAAAAAAAAAACTATAACTTTACTAAAATCAGCTATTGGGTCCAGTCGATTTCCTTAAATCTTCTCAAATCTAATCATAAAATTAAACGCGTAGTTTTATGTTGTTTACTTAAATGATAAGGTATTAAAGTAAACAACATTCTATATGTGCTGTAATATTAAATGACGATAATTGTCCATTTATCAGAATTTGCTACTTTTCAGTTCATCCTCGCGTTTCTCTTCATCCGGGACCTCATTACGCCATTGAAGGAAGTAATTTCACTTTTCCGTCTTGCCACGTGATTGGACATCCGTCTTCAGTGGTTACTTGGAGAAAATTATCTGGAAAATTACCACAAGAAAGGGTGCAGTATAACAACAGTGGTTTACAAATTTCTAATGTCCGCAAGACTGATTCAGACACGTATTTCTGCTCAGCCGTCAACTTGGTAGGAACTACGGAAAAAAGTTCTCTCTCGGTTGTTGTATCTCTTCCTCGTTTCCACGTGAAGCCACCTGCAAGAGTTGTTATAACAAAAGGCGATACTCTGACATTAAATTGTAGTGCAACCGGTGGTCCAAAACCAGTCGTGATCTGGAAAAAGCATGGAGCACAGCTACCAGCTGAGAGAAGTCTGCAAACCAATGGCGTCTTAGTCCTAAGAGACGTGAAAATAAGCGATGTGGGGTACTACATTTGCGTTGCAGCAAGTGCAGGCGTGTTTGAGGCGGAAACTCTGACCTACATCGATGTGCGTAAGTTGAGATAGTTAGAGGAGACCTGGGCTGTTATAGGAAAAAAACACATTCAAAGCTCATTCTAGGGCAAAAGGTGTTACATATCTGACTCATGGCTGCAGAATTTAGAGCCGGTTTTTATGCCCAAAGACCTGCCCATTCTTACAAGCGATTGTTTTCATTACAAATTACCAATTAGATTTTGCGCTTAGTCTCATCAACTATCACTTTTTAGAATAAATCTACTAGCGTCGTTAAATCTACTAATGTCGTTCTCTGATTGGCTACGCTACTCATTATCTATTCTGTGATAGATAGTGAGTAGCGTAGCAGTGTGCGCTTGTTTACAAAATGACGGCCGCTTCTTTGCGTTTTTGAAGTGTCTGTGAACAGGATTTAGATAAAGGTTTGAACGACTTGTAGATTTATACTAAAACAATTAGATCTTTCGCTCTCGATTTCTATTTAAACAATAGAGTGTTTCTGTCGAGGAACTATCGGCTGATAGTTGCCCCTTGGAAATTTGATGTTCTTAAAACAAATATTTTCCCGAGAAGCGAAGCTTCGAGGGCAAATATGCTAGTTTTAAGAACATCAAATTAATTTCCAAGGGGCAATTATCAGACCGATAGTTCCGAGACATACACACTCTATTGTCTTTATTGTTCACCACTAAATTTTCTTCCGCGTGCCAGTCTAAAAATCTTACTGAATTATTTTCAACTTTTTTAGATGAAAGCCGTTAAAGTCAAATGTAAACTTTGAAAAATAAAAGAGACAAAAACCCACTCAATACAATTTCAATTGTTTATTTTCTAGAAGCCAGCTTGTTTGCAGAAAAATCTTCACGGACGTGTACTATCCATCCGGGTATTTTCCTCGGACAGGCACTATGGGCTGATAGTGTCTCTCCACGGATGAACACTATCGCGTCACGTGATCAATTTAAACCAATAAGAATCGGAGAAAATTTAGTGGTGAACTATAACGCGCGATAGTTGTCTCGGGCTGCGCCCTCGTCAACTATTACGCGATAGAAATCTCAAGTTCATAATCTAATTGTTTAACATTTCTAAATCTTGCTCGAAACATTAGAAAAACTAGAAATCGTTGCCATTACGTGAACGACCTGTGGCCACTGCACTCCAATGGCTGATAGTATACGAGTAGCTCAGCCAATCAGATTGTAGCATTTGCATCAGTATGCTAGTAGAATTTTACTAATAATTTATTTGTTGTACTCACACTACCCGGCTCATTCCTGTAAGGAAATCCGGGACCTTGGGGTCTCTAGAAAAGATGGCAGGTACTGGATCGACCCTGAGAAGAATGGAAACCCTTTAAATGTCTACTGTGACATGACAACTGACGGAGGTAAAAGTTTCTTGTACATTGCATGTGGGCTTCGAATGTAAAAGAAATTGTAAAAGAAAAATTACCTTAATATTAAGAGAAATTGATCTTTAAAAAGAATATCACACCCCAGTTGCCTAATTCGAAGCCCTGGCTGCTACACAAGGCCGGAAAATATATATTAGATTTTCTTGAACATCATAATTGGCTCCAAATTTATGAAATCATTATCCGTGGCCATGGTTCTTTATTAATATCGATAGGTAATTGCTCGACGAGTATTGATCTGACTCGCATGCTTTATTCAATCACAATTGTCAAGTAATTTTGGATACCTGGTCTTAATTAGCATCAAGAGATTATCAATCTCTTGTTAGCATAGATTTTGACGATTTTACTTCTCCATTTACTCCTTAGTTTCTGTTTCGAATGAGAATATATATCAAACACTCAAGACAGTGTTTCTTCGACTATCCAAAAACCTCGAATTTGCTCAAAAATACTCTGCTGCGCGTCGAATTTTCAAGTCACTTCTCAGTGTTTGGATATACGAAACATTGTCTCTCATGTTTGATATATTACTTTACACCAATATCGCATTTTCTTCAACATCAAGATTTACCCAAAAAATTAACCACAAAATCCCGTAATTTTTCTTAATCATAATCAATAAAGCGCATGTTTTACGGTTGTTATTTTTGTCCGAACGCATTATTCTCAAAAGTTCGCAGCAGCTTTCATCTACATCTTCAACGATTGCGTTTAGTAAGTTGTTAAAAACGATGCTATTTTAAAAAATAAAACTTGACATTTAATTTAAGGTGGCTGGCTTCTTGTCTCTGATGCTGTGGTGGGAAGCTCCTCCAGACGTTTTAATTTCCCAGTTGAGACGTCATACCGAGGAGTAAGCAACTCTCAGAAGTTCCTCACGAAAACTGCCATGAATCAGCTGAGAACACATTTGTCTTTTACTCAACTGAGATTCTTCTGCAGAAAGCAACGCACTTTTCACGGGACCACTGCAAACAACAGCGCTGGTGAGGCTCTAGTCCAGTATTTCAGCGGACAGAGCGACACCATGCCAACTTCCTGTGGTTCGTACGTGAAAATGGATGATGACAACTCGTTATTAGCTGGTGTGTTCAGTAGGTGGGGTTGGGATGGATCCTATAACGTTGGCAAATGGGGCCACAAGAGGGATCAAGATAGGTTGTACAACCACCCTGCTTTTGTGGTCTCGTCTTATCACTTTTTGATTACTCCTGAAGACACAAGATGGGAATGCGATGACAATAATGTGGGGGTGTCCCGTGGCAACTTCTGGAAAGTCTTCGTTCGTTAAAAACTTAGGAGATCATGATCAAGCCCTATCTTATCTTTGCGAACCTCTTTAATAGGAAATAAAGTGAATTTTGTTATGAATTCCTCGACAAATCGACGGAAAACTTAACACAGTACCGTAGCGGACTACTATTTGTATGCACTCATTTACATTACGGTTACAAAATTTTTGTTCAGCGTTTTAAAAATCTCTTAATTTGATTGTAGTTGAAAGCCGTTATCTAAAAGTAATTAACGGCAAACTTTGCAATGATTTCTCTTAGGCGTTGTAATATCTAGCGTGACCGTGTCACGCGAGGCAAGCTTCGTCATTGACCAAAGCATGCTGGGATTAAAGAGTTATTTTAGAACATGTATTTGTAAATATCCGCCGTGTTGACTTCGTGTCGTCCACCTTGACTTAGTGTTAAGGTTTGCACATTGCAGGAGTTTTAGCTTGATTCGACTACTTTTTCTTTTCTTTTTTTTTTTTTTTTTGTAAATATAAGCAGTTAACTTTTATTTAGATTAAATAAAGCAAGAAACTATTGCCAAAAGAATTTCAATATTTTGTTCATATACATAGATTGCACACAATTTTATTTTTCTAATCAATCCGATGTTGATCTATATGAATAGCATTTCAATAATATTACTGCCTTATGATTCCCCCATTCTTTCAATATTCGTGACACAAGTCCCTGGAATTACAATGTAAAGAACACAAAACATTAGCTGCAAATCTGCTTGAATTAAAACTCCGCCAGTTATTATCTTTCTGAGGGAAAAAAAGCAAAGTTAAATCCCCTTTCATGAGAAGATTCACGATCAAAAAGGACTGAACATTTAATCATATTAAACAGTCACTTTGGAAAATATAATAATTTGTGTTTTACTCCTGAATCTCCTCCCTCAACCAGGAATCAGCCGCCATTTTAGTCTGCATATTACAACATTTTTAATCATTATGACAATATTTTGAGATGTCATTTTCACATTTAAAGCGGTTACAATAGAAGTTTTTCACTTTCGTGATCTCTACCGAGCTCGTGACAAAATTCCAGGAATTAACTATTGCTTGTCTTCTTCAAAGTGATTTAAACCTGACCTAAAAATTGATTCTATTCTCTGCCAAGCAACATGATATTATATTAAGGTATTTGCGTACGCATTAAACCAGTTTGAGGTGCTGTTATAAAGTAAGAGGTTGACAGAACCAGAGAACAGTGCATCTTATCACTTGGCAAGATGAGGTGTTTTGAAATGAAGGTTCGACCCTGCTCTTCTCTTTCAGTTTTGCTGTTCTTCGCCACC
>Ga0126338_10000341_pt1 | contig 23971 bp, 12 predicted proteins | sample OrbCmetagenome_2_FD_92529 | JGI IMG/M metagenome (GOLD analysis project Ga0126338, IMG submission 92529) | Coral microbial communities from Petempiche,Puerto Morelos, Mexico - Orbicella C C metagenome | ecosystem: Host-associated > Invertebrates > Cnidaria > Coral | place: Petempiche,Puerto... | reverse complement strand
GAGTAGGCTGTGTGTTGACAGAGTGCCTGTGGTTGATCGAGTGAAAAAGCCTGTGTATTTTCTTGGAAAAGTGTCAGGGTGGTTGTGTTGAAATTAGCACGGTTTTCATAAATCCAGACATATGTACATTGTATTGTTTACTGCACCTAATTTAGACTGTTTAAAGCGGGGCAATCTCGTACGCTACAAAGTTTGTCTTAGTTCCAGGGATAAGTAAACTAAGATGTAATCAACACTATAGGAATAACTTATATAAGATATTCACGATTTTAAGATCATTCGAGGTTGTTGCCAAGCTAGTAGAATACTCCATTTGTAAACAAAAAGCAATTCCTTGACAACTTGTATAAACTATGGAGAAAACACTAACAACGAAGGAGAAAAACTACCTGTGACTAGTCTGACTGTCGGTGGCCATGTCTTGTGGTTTCCTTATGCAATCGTTTTAGTGCCAAACTCTGTATTTCTAGTCTCAATCAAAGCAATTAGCAGTGAAACTGCGTCGATCGAAGTTTCGAAGGAATGGTCTTGCCCGAGAGATACTGGGAGTTAGTTGGGCTTAGTCCCACTCGTCAGCCGCTCATCCAACATTCGTAAAATAGGCACCAGTGGCGTACAAAGTAATTTTTTGAGCACTTTGCTTGAAAGACGGAGTTTTATTGGCAATGGCTATTACAATAGAGAGTTGATCGGGACAAATCGAGCTCTTCCATAAATAAGAGACGCGTTTGACTAAGACTTTACCAAAGACGATCTTTCTGAACCTGCAATAAGGAGATCTTTTCCAGAAGCTCGGGGAGAAAAACAAACAAACAAACAAACAAACAAACAAGGTAGTGTTTGTTTCTGTAAGTTATGATTTTTTGATGGGAAAATCCTTTAAAAACCAGCAAAATTTTCAGTATTTTATCGTGCAGAATCTCACAACCTATAAACATAACTTTAGGAACATAGCTTTTACAATTTTGACTAGTCACTTCCTGGTCATGCTAAACATTATAAAATGCTTCTTTCTGGCACGATCTTTTCGTTTATAAGTACTTTGTGTCAGTTTTTATCTTTCAACAGCCACATGCATACGCGTGTGATAGACTTGATAGCCCGAAAACCATCAGACAACACAATCACGCAATCGGAAGAATAATAAGCGCCGATTTTACAGACGGTACAACTTTATCGCATGCACCTAACAAGCTTCCGGTAAGTCCACGAATCTACCTACAGTCTGCTCGTGATTGTCAAATACTACGCAAAAAATGGAAGATTTTGAAACACATTTAAATGGCCTTACGGCAATTATGGCCCCAGGTAATATTGAGTGGTGGAGGCGGTATGCGATTTTTGCATGATGGTTGCAGCGCCACAGTGAAGCAGTCTTACCCGGCGACTGAACTGACTGTTAATGATCAGTACCGTCTTATCTTAACGCTTCCGATTGGCATTTGAAGTATCTGCATGGCCTCTTAAATGCTTCGATTTCCGACTGCGACTCTGTAGCACATGAAGCAGGAAGACTGTTCCAATGAGAATTGCTTTGGGATTTGAAATCAGGGTTTTAATGAAACGAGTCCAAGTTTTAATTAATTTACCTTAAGTTTTCAAAGGGTGCAAATCACAAAAGATTGATCAGTATTGATGAGACACATTTTAAAAATAGCTTTCAAAACGACCACACAAATACTGTGTAATTTCACCTACATTAATTTTGAATTGCATTCATTTTCACTTACCACATGCCTAATGAGAAATGCGTTATGAGGCTACTTCGTGAATGTAATTTTGATTGTTGCGCGAAAAAATGGTACAAAAAAGTGCATGATAAAAATACCGGCGTTCAAGCATTATTCTTTTAATAATTAATTTGTTAGATGTAAAATTACAATTATATCCTTCTCCATGCCTTGCAATGTAACGCTGAATTACACGCAAAAAAAATTGACCTAAATATTGGTACGAAATAAAAAACATAAGTGATCGTTTTTGGTTATAAAATGACTGACTCAAGTTCGTGACAAACTTGTACGCCATCCATACAGAAACGTAAAATGCTAAGGTTAAATTCACAAGTAAAATACTGAAAAAACGAATTGACTAGTATTTGCAATTACTACTTGTCAATTATATGGTGTACTGATGCAGTATGAATAATTTATATGATAAAAGCGAACTGCGAAATGATTTAATAGTACGCGAGGACCAGTGAGCGAAGACCACGAACCAGAAATCTGAAAAGCACAGTGTGAAATGACTAACGCAGCTTTTAGTACTAACGTATATACATTAAGCTGAAAATATTTTAGTAAGTTTTGAGCTGACATCATTTTTTAAAAAACCTTGAATAAGTACAATTATGCACCTTACAACAGACTAATTTAATTCATAACGTCCACCGGGTTAAAAAGAGGGAATATAGTGAGAGAAAACGTGCCTGACTAACAGATATAAATTTAAGATTCTAACCAAGGAAGGAAAATTCCCTACAATTGCTATAAAAAAACCTGAATGGAAAATTATTTTGTTTACTTCGACCAGGTGAAACAGTGACAAAGACAAGGCAATTTTGTTTGGGCAGGAAGATGAAATGTTTCCGGTGGGTCACTTGAATTTGCATTCATGTCATGAATTCTCTGCTGATATCAATTTGTACTGGGGAATGACAGCAGGTAATTGATTTACCAATGTAGCCGCCAAAGAGAAGCAAGACAAATTACACATCGCATTGAAACTAACGGTGAGTTTTGTGGTTGTTTTTTGTAAACTTGTCGTAAAATTTTACGTTTTTGTTGTTATTTTAAATGTTGTAGTGCAGCCTTAAGTTTTCTTTTTCCGTTAAAAGTACACCTTTATTTCAATTCTTAATCATAATAGCAAATAGTATGACAAGTAATTTGCAAAAATCAAATCGTTCCTTGAATTTTATGATGAAAGTTAGTTATTCTATGATAAATCGACTTCCCTTAAGAATGGAATGGCTTGTGTATATCTTTACGTTGTACTTTATGGAGCGATATTTGGCAATTAATTTCAGCTAACTCGCGTTTAATTAATAACGACAGTCTGTGATCGAGGTACCATGCAGTCAGTTATAGCATTGTCGTGCTGTTATTAAGCGAACTTTTTCAAAATACAATATAAATGAAAAAACTTGGGCATAGGCTTAAGTTACCAGTATTTGCCTGTTCAACATAGGATCTTATTTGCGAATACAACTTGATCACATTTAAATTCAAAAATGCACATAGCAAAAAGTAAACATATCCTTATTGTTAACAAATATCTATATGGTTCTACTTAAAAAGTTTGGTGAGGGTGTATATTTTTCTGCATCTAAAACCGTTTTTCTACTTCAGAGAAAAATATGTGATTTTCTAGACCCCATCAAGTTTCAGACCTGACGAAAATACTGACAAAAAATTCATATACTTAGAAAAATTGATTCCCTGCATAAATTAGTACAAGAGCTCAGTCAACAAAGAGTGGCTTCGATTGCGAAAAAATTCTGCTAAGGGTTCAAATTTCCGGTTGTTAATAAAGAAACGATGATTTCTTCCAAACGTGCAGAATACCCAATTCTAGGCTAGTGTCTAAAACGCACGCTCTTTCAGACAAAAACATTCAATATCTATAAACGATTTCAATCCGAAACACCTTAACACCGCACTCTCTATGGCCACATATACGAATGTATGCCCCCCTCCCTGTTCAAGGATATGCAAATTTTGTAGGGGCCGGATATGCTTTATTTCTGATTTTTGGTGAACTCGGTTAAGAAGGAAATTGCTTATTCCAGCCATCTTGCCTCTTTTTAGATAACCTTTAGTGATTAGTCCTTAGACTTTACCAAGAATTAGAAATTTCAGCGTTTAAATCAGAATTCTGTTTATAATTTGAACACTATAATTGACTAGACTAAATGTTTTGTAAATTGAAAATAGGTTAAAACTTAAGGAGGCCGTAAATTAACATATAAAGGCTTTTAGTTTCTTTTTTTTTTCGCAGCCTCTTTACCTCCGTCCTAAATTAAGTTTATTATTGAATGTTTAAGCGGATTTAAGATCATTTTTTGGTGTAGCAAAAGATTGTTATTTGCTCGCACAAAGTTGCCCTTGGATGCTTGGATTAACCTTCGAGCATTAGCCCATCCAGCATAACTGATTTTTTTTTAAAGAAAATATCGTTCTTCCCGTACTAAAATGGATGGAAACATAACAATTCTTCAGACAAATTCTTTAACTCAAGACTTGTAATTGAGTAAACACCCGCAGTAAACATTCCTCGCTAACGTTTAAGACGTGCTTCGTGACACCGCGTTACTCCACTTTATCTCCCGTTACAACACGTTTTTTTATGTATGTACTTTCAGAGTGATGAACAACAAAAAAAATGGACACAACTTTACAGAAATTACGCGCACGTTTTTTAATGGAAGTTGGCTGTTGAGTGATGAAGATTAAATAAATGTTCCAGGGAAGCCTAGGTAACTTAATTGCCGGAGAAGAGCTTCATTAAATTGTGTACTGCTGGTCGTGTGAATCAGCTATGTAATCGGCCCATCTTGTACTATATTTCAAGATGTTATGTATGCCTTTAAGTGCGGTAAATATGATCTTAATGATTTTGTTAGTGTATGTTGTCCAGCAGTTTATAGAAGGATAAAAAGGTTTTCTAATCACCTAGAACGTTTTTCATGAAAAAAGGGAGAAATCTTTCCTAACTAACTCACCGCCTTGGCTTTACATTTTGCATCTTTTCATTGTCAGGCTAAAACCGGATTGACTCCTGACATTTACAACAAAGCAGTTATCGATATTTTTAGCTCTCGGTGTGAAAATGTTTGGGCTGATTTCCGCTTTAGTCAAAAACTGTAAAATGTCTACAGTGGCAAAAACGCTAATCCACTAAAAGATTTTTTTGTCAAATTTTGATCCTTTCAACTCGCGCCACATAAAAAGTATTCAATGTATTAGGTTCAAATTACTAGGAGCAATCGTTCCATGCCTTTTGAACATTCAGAGCTGATGTTTTTAAAGCTCGATCAGAAAGGCACTTATGGACTGGAAATGGACAATCATTGTAAACAATTCTTTGACTCTAGGGACGAAACAGTTTCCGCACGTCATTATTGCCACTTAGAGATGAAATTATATCATGAAATAATTTAATGCTGATTTTTTCAGGCATATTCCGGCAGACAGAATCGAGAAATCATTTGCTATGTTTGCCTCTGACCGCAAGTAACTTTCAGCTATTTCGAGAACTTCAGACAAAAAATCCATTGAAAATTTTTTGTCCTCTCCAAAAACCTTTCAAATATCTTCCTGTACGGAAAGGAGGTTTTTTCCTAGCCATAACAGGATATTTAAAACACAGAGATCTTTTAAAACGCCAGTACGTGTTCCCTAAGCCACGAAAGAGATATCATCTTAAAGGTTAGTTCATATAACCATTTCTTGCAATGTAGACGAACAAGAAAACCCTAAACCGAACTGGAAAAACCTGAAAAAGGTACTGATGTTACATGTTAATTCTACCACTTACATTTGTTAATTATACTCTGTACGAATTCTCAAAGCTAGGAAGTCGCTTATCGAAATAGTAATAAGCATGGTACATATGTTATATTTATCGGTGTTTTTCCGTTAGAAAACTTTAAAGGTACGCATGTACTGAACACATTAAATCCAGTAAATTGAATAAATCAAACACTGGACTTGAAGATAACATTGGAATACTGGCACAATGAGTAATCAGAATACTAGCCGTGAACCTTTAATTTTTCTGGGACTACAGCCATTTCTTCTTTGCTTTTGTCATTTCGAGCCACATGATCAGTTTCAAGACTTGCCACCTTTCTTCAGTATTCAAGTAATTCATTCTTTTTTGCTCATATAACCACTTATTTTTGTCATGTAGACTGACTAAAAAATAACCTCAAAGCACTTCTTACATTTCAGTCAAGGCTATTTCCCTAAAAATGCTAATTACTCTCTTGAATTGTCAAACAAACCAGGTAATGGAAAGCACCGTTACATTATATTTCTTATTTCTATGTTTTTACTTGAATTTAAGCGTTGTTTTTGCTTATTCCGGACGTATTTTGCTGATTAAACTAAGCTAGATAGCGAGGGCCGGCACGGTTGGCAAAATATCATCTTTTATAGATATCTTCTTCGCGTCAATTTGACTAGGTTTTCAAAGGACATGATTAAATGAGCCCGCAATCCTCCATTTATTGACAAGTTTTGTTGCTTAGTAACGAGAAGTGACGTGTGAAAAATAAATATATTAGGAAGTTTCCGTTTAACCGTATTCTGTGACGACTTTTCTGGATCGGTTCGAAGGTCAAACGGCACACGCCTGTTTTTCTTTTCTGTAGTGGATAGAAAATCCTTTAAGGTACTTTCTGTTTATTCTATAAAGAAAAGTAAATAGGAAAATAACCTTAGTGCGCAGTTTAACTTAGCGTCATACAGAGAAGCCCCTTCGGGGTGCAAGTATGTCAATTTTAAAGTACATTTTCTCTCCTGTGTTGTTTTTTTCTCAGTTTTTTATGTCGAGATTTACGCACGATGCCAATTCCTTTTTGTAATTACATGTAAAAGCTTCCGACATTGAAACTTTTCCTTGCACATTATCAAGTTCTAGAACTGAAAGATGGCAAAAAACATTCTTATTAGTGGAAAATTTACGCATCTTTTCCAAGCACGTACCGTGTGCAAATAGCGGTAACAAGATATATTAAATTATATGATTGTTCAGACGATGCTTGAAATGCTTGGCACTGTGAGTACTTGTGGTAAATCACTCCGGTTCCGCAGGTCACAAATGTATTTTTTGTCTTTATCGTCTAGTCATTTTCATGTGCATTTACAGGGCAGTTGGAAGTTTCTTTCTTTAAATGGTTTGGTTTTCCTAGATAGGGCAAATATTTTGGCTTTTTTGTTTTTGAGCGAGTTTTGAACTTTTACCAGGCCATGTACATATGTGCATGTCAATACCATCATTGAGGTTTTTTTTTTGTTTTTTGGTTGTTTCTACGTCATACGAAATAGTAGTTTGATTTCTCGTGATATCATCCTCAACGATTCTACTATCACACCACGCAAAGCGAAGTTGTTGTTAAGAGCTAAAACAAATAATCTAGGTTTCCAGGAAGAAAAATGCGAGCTACCCAATCACAGCAGTCGAATTTAATTGCTGGTATTTGTTTATTGCGGTGGAACCACCGGCGATAATAATTTTAAAAGGATCAAGCACTCTCATCGTTCTTTGGTGTTTCATATATTCTGGTAATTAAACCCAGAGTGGTCCAATTTGGTCACATAACCATAAGAAAAAAAATTGATTTAAGGAATAACTTAAGACGAAGCGAAACCAGTCAACGATTTATGAAAAAAATTCGCTATGAAAAAGCATTTCTGAAAATTCTATAAGAAATATTTAGTCACTGGAGCCACATAAAATACGCGTGTGGCACGCGAATGGCACACGAATTGTGTTATTAGACATCCGTGCTGCTCGCCTTCCAATTTGTAGTGGTAATAGCGCTTAGAGGAGTCCAATTCATCCATGGAGGATTAGCAAAATCGGACAACCGCACTACAGGAGCTTGACTTTGTTTAATCACGATTATGATTACCAACAGGATTGGACGACGCCAAGTCTTACCTTTAATATACCAATTTATCATGAGAATTAGAAAAAGGCCATTTCTGAAAGGCTTTGGGAATATTAAGAAGTAGTCATTGAAGAGAAGGAACTAAGTAGAGCACGCGCGGGGCACGCGAGTTTTGTTATTGAACACCTTGTCATTTAACACCTTTTTAGAGGACTCGAATCGCTCGAATTTTGGCGAAAAATAGGGCGTACTGAGAACCAATCAGCTATGGTCAGGCCACTTCTAAGTTCTTAGGTGTGCGAGTTTATGTTGTAGGTTACTTGACAGTTGTTTGAAGGGCAAACAAAACCCACTAACACCTTAGGACGATAACAGCTTTAACCTTGGAGTTGTACGTCATCAAGACATGTGTTTTTAAAAAAAATGGCCGCCAAGCAACCAGCGACGAGGAAGCGACTGGCGGATGTGGACAGAATACTAGGTTTTCATTCATCATTTTGTAAGTAATTGCGAATCCACAGGTAAAATTGGAAACTATTTTTGCGCACTTCATCTAATTTGTCGCAGAGAAGGTTATCTAAATGCAAATATGAAACAGTGAGTCCTGTTTTGCTCATGATTAGGAAAATAAGCTGAAACACTGCTTTCACTGCTTTCCAAGAAGTCAGTCATTAAATACGCATTAATGTAAACTTTATTGCTTCGAGAAAAAAAAAAAAGACCAATTTCCTTTCAGTAATTACTACCTTAAATACAAGCTCACTGATGAAAATTTGTTGTCGGAGAAGAAATTGTTTTCCTTTCGAAATCGACGTTGAGCGCGAAACCACTCTTAATGGACTTCACATTTCAGTTTTCTAACTTTTAATTCTCTGAAATTTTATGATATAACAATTAACTTGTCGCCGAAATACTTGGTGAAATAACTTCTTGCGTTTGCAAACGAGCCATAAGAACGAACACGGGCTGAGTTTGTTGTTATCACTTTGTTCAAACTGAAGACATGAATGACTTAAATGAATAGAAATCAAACGGTATTAAAAGCCGAAAAACCTGGAAATGGCCTCTTGTCAAGTTATTTTTGTTCATCAGAAATGTTAACAAATCTTTTTATTCTTTCTCCTTCGCTTTTATTTTTGTGAGCTTCCGCATCAGGTGCCTTCTCAGACTTCTCAGCTGCCTCTCTTCAAGCAATTCATTTCTCCTTTTGCTCTTCAACTGCTTTTTCTTTCTCAGGAGTAATAAAACTCACTGTTTTATTTTCATTTTCGTTTTATTGCTACGCAAATTGAGAATGATACAATCCGGCGAAATTCGAGTGTTCCGCCGAGAGATCAATTTGAAATAAGATAATATGTTTTCGACTTGAATCGGTAGCGAGTACTTATGGTAGTAACATCATTACGTAATGGACAGGTCGTGCTAAGAACCAATCAGATCTGAGGCTTGTAATGGCTATGATTGAATAATGAACTATTGGAAAGAAAAGTATGTTTATAGCCTAAACCTTAGAATAACTAAGACTTCCTAAAGGTCGATAATAATGAAATGTATTAACTTTCTTAAATAAAGACTTTATTTCTAAAGCGTCAATCTTGAAAGGCAAAACCTTTTAACCAAGGCAGGTGACAATGGGTTGGGAAAATGTGTTGATGGACTTCCAAATTCTCCTGGCTGACTTTAAAAGAAACGTATCGCGGTGACAAAGGAGAATCAGTACTTCAAACGTGGGCTGTGCATGTCAGTTCATTTAGCAGATGGCCACCGTATGCGTAAATGTGTTGCTCGAATGTCAAGGCCGTGCATTTTGCTGTGTTTCGTTGATAATGTCAGGGGCCGCTTTTGGATTAGCCACAATTTAGTAAAAGGGCCGCTTCAACGGATCAAGTGAAATATCTTATTGGCGGGCAGAATTGTTAACTGGAGTAAGACACCCTTGCGTGTAAGTACATAAGTCATTGATAGCACGGAGTAGTTATCTACAGGCGCTAAGCAACGGTATTGTTGACACTTGGCGATATAAATTGTTTCAGCTGAATCGAAGTGTAGCCTTATGTTCCATTCACTGGAGCAAAGGGTCAGTGAGTGTGAGTCAATCGACGTGAGGCCATCTTCTTAATTGAACCAGAGGAATCTGAATGAGGTAACAACAAATTTGACAGGAACAAACAGGGTCAAGATTGCAGATATGTGAGATGAGCTATCATACCGTTAAGGGTTACAAGTAAGAGGCGGAGAATGCCTCGATATAAAAAGCATTGGGCACGAAGTAACTTCTGATTTTTTAGCGCACGTCTGCCAAAAAAGGTGAATTTTGCTTGAAACATTCAGTTAGGTATTAATGTAACAGCGCTATGATTGAAATATTCGCAGTTATGGGACGTCCAGAAAAGAAGTAAGGATCTGATTTACACGTTACTGGTTAAAACCGAATATCGTGCCAACTGAACAGTCATAAAGTTTATATTTTTCTTTAACAATGTTACAGAAATTCTATTGATTTCACGGTGAGGTCAGATCTTCTACATTTAAGGGATTTTTCATGGTGTTTTTCGTAGATATATTATTTAATTAAGATTTTGTTCTTCTTGTTCTAAATTCCAGTTCTGTCGGGAGTCCGAAGAAAACATCTTTGTTGGTTGTAATTCTGTTGTTTTCTACTGTGACCGCCGAAACAAAATAAATATATATTTTTGCATGTAAATGATCAGTAAGGTTTAGCAGTCGGTCTATCTTGAAGTTAGAGCTCATTGTGCTCACGTCAAAAAAGATTACAGAACATTACACGGATTACAAGCTAAATTGATGTCTGAATGTGTTTGTGACATGTGCACGAGAAAGAATTACTTCCAATCTTCGTTTTTTTTTTTGCAATTTCCCATGACTAAAAGAAAGGAAGAAACAAACACTTGACATACACTGAAGTGTTAGCTTTGCAGAAGGTGTAAAAACTTCAGATTTATTGTGATAACTGATTTACTGTGTTCACTTGAAAAAATTGTGTGCAGATTCGGATTAAGTTTAGCTCCTGAATGCTGAATATAATCTGTTAAATTAGTGTGAGATTGCTATGATTCCAGTTGGTTAATTCAGGATTTGATATTTTTCATTTCAAGTTTCTTCCAATATTAACTTTAATTCAGGACGTCGGCAGGTTGTTTGCTCAAGCAAGATGTAATAACGATGTATGCATATTGAACTGACCCGATATGTTGATCAAGACGAACACGGCTTCCTTCACCTGTTCAGTTTGCCAAAAAATTTTCTTTATGATTCAATATTTCTTTCCATGAGATATCATTTGCTGTTTTCTTCTTTACACTGTTTTGTTTCTGGATAGCAACTAAAGATTTACCTACTAATAAAATTGTTACCGGCAAGTTCCCCCACCGGCCACAAAAAAAAAAAAAGGAAAAAAAATCTTCACTCTTTTTGTTCAGTTTATTTTTGTTATCACCTGCTTACTGTATCTCATAAAGTCACTTTTTACATATACTTTCGTATCTGAACAAACCATTTTGACGCATCAGTCTCAAGAGGTGCTTTAGATCCAAATTGAACATAAGTGTTTTCAGGCGCTAATTTCCGTAAACTTCGACGTAGGAACTGTTGATCGTCTTACAAAGGGCCCTGATTTCGAACTCACTTTGAGTAGGAACGCTTTTGAATTCTTGCCTCCATCTCTGTGCAATGTAAACTACTAAAACACAGGCGATAATGGTACGATCTTTTTTTCACTGTTTTGCAGATTAAGAGATGAGGAGTGTGTATACATTTTTCGCGATTTTGTCCTCCCTTATTGGGGGAAGTGGTGTAATCCTCAACTTTCTCGTATGTCTCGTGTACTTCACAACACCTCAACTTTTAGACGCTCCCAATATCTTCATTCTCAACATTGCGGTTGGCGACCTAACGTACTCAATAGTTGCGCTTCCAATGCTGGTAGCGTCCAATGCGCGAGGCGAGTGGGCGTTTGGAGCAGGAGGTTGTACGGCGTACGGTTTCCTCACAACCTTCTTTTCCCTTGGTTCTATGATGCACTTGGCCGGTGCGGCGTATGAACGATACTTCACGCTCTGCAAGCTATTCAATGACGGCGAAGCTCAGTTCAGTCGAAAGAAAGCCATATTGCTGTCCGGAATACTATGGTGCCATTCGTTGTTTTGGAGCCTGATGCCTGCCTGTGGTTGGTCAAGCTACGTGCAAGAGGGGATCGGAACGAGCTGCTCTGTGGATTGGACGTCGAAAGAAGCTGTTAATGTATCATACACTGTATGCTTAATACTGGCGTGCTTTGTGCTCCCCGTAACCGTTATCGTTTACTGCTACTACAAAACACACAAGGCCCTGGGTGAGTTAAGTAAACAAGCCATACAGAATTGGGGCGAGAACAGCCGCGCCACCCATGACACCCTCCTGGCTGAGCGCAAAATGGTTTGGATAACAGTTGCCATAACAGCAGGATTTCTAATCGCTTGGACACCGTACACTCTGGCCTCGATAGCTGCCATTCTGAAACCAGGCGTGGTGAGCGATATCGGTGCTTCGATTCCAGCATACATCGCCAAATCCTCGGCTTGCTACAATCCAATCATTTATGTAGTCATGTACAAGAAGGTACGGACCAGACTGGTGCGCGTACTGTATTGTAGGTGTAGTCGGGTTCAGCCCGGTGCAGGGTCAGCCAACACTGAACTAGCAACCCATGAGAAAACTGCAGGAGCGCGCGGATCACAAAATCAACAGACTAACTCCTCTCCATCTACTGGTGGACCACGTTAGTCTGTATTAGACCAATCGGCGTTAATCGCCGAGATTTGAATTAACAGTAGAACATTTCACTTTTCTTCAACCGGAGACAGATTTGTTGATGCTGTATCCATATGTATGACCTAAATAAGCTCAAGTTGCTGAAATGTTTTGACTCTTTTGTTGGGATTCTACTCCAAGCCGGATGACAGGAGAGTCTGAACCCTCACAAAGTCACACAGTCTTCCACTACTTCAGTACCCCGTGCTGGCAACGGAGGAAGACAACTACCTGAACGAAGAAAACTTAATTGTCTGCGAGGATGGATCGACCAGGTCTAGGTGCCAAAGTAATTCACGATCTCGCATTTTTCGTGGATCGTCAGTACTTATTCCTCGGACGTGCTGAAGCCATTAAAGTTGGAAGGTATAAGCTTTTCCTGGAGGACTCCTGGTTCGTGCAGGTTAACGTACTTTAGCCAAGAATATCACCTACGTATCAAGAAGTATCTCTCAAGATTAGGGGAAATCTAGTAAATGATTAGAAGATGCAAGTTTACCCAGTGATCGAGACAAACAGGTGTTTCAGCCGTTGTAGTCTGCTTACCGATTATAAGCCAAGAATCGGATCCGTCTAGGCATCACATGCTTATTCTGATATGGGACATATGGTAGTACTGTGCTTTGCCGCAGAGTTCCGAACCAGAAATAATGTCTCGAATTGCGCATATTTGTTAAGTCTTTGGCTTATTCAAGCCGATTTGTTTACGGAAATAACGTAGATAAAATGAAGGATTATGATGTTGGACAAGTTCAGGACAATTACTAATGCATGAAGACTTGTTCGTGAAAATAAGCCTACGTTAAATTCTTCAAACGTGGTTAACACGGGAAATGAGAGATATCCGCGCCGTCCAAATGAACTGTGATCACTGGTCTCCGCAGACACATCAGTGAATAATAACTAAAACGTTAAATAATGGAAAAATTGCGCTTTTTGGCTGGTGGGGTGGGGAGTAGGGGGGGAGGGAGAGGTCATTTGTCCTCCACGATTGTCGGTTCTTAGCTGTGTTGTCGTAGTTTAAGCTTTATTGAACGCGTTGCTAACACATCTACTAAAGCGACTTCATTTCGTTTCGAGGGCCTCTTAACCAAAAGGAACGAAAGTTTGTTTTTTCCGTTCAACGCATTGTAATAACTCTCCCACTCGTTTTTATCTCAAGCTAATGCAACCCTGGAAAACATTTTCCCCTGGTTCCAAGTTTGCCTTCCTTTAGTGCGCCTCCTTTGTGCGTCGACACCATGTTGGATTTGGTGAAACCATTAGAGATTGTATATTCACTGAGTTCCATATAAGAATAAACTTTACTGCAGTAACATACCCTCTTACAAAAACGCAATCTTTACGTCAGAATTTAAAGTTTGTTTGTTTCCCCCATCGATGTACAAAGTATACAAAGTTGAGACAAGAGTGAGAAAGAATTGGTACGACTGTTTACATTCTCGTTGGGAACACCACCACTTTTTCTCAAATGCCCCTAATTTCACTTCACATAGCAATACCATAATGGTCACACCTTTAATCACGCTAAAAGAAGGGTCTAGCTCTTAAAGGAGCTACGTCACGGTTTGCTCATCGTGAAAAATTTAGCCAACATTTTTCAAGTTCGTCGTTTATAATCTGCGTTAATCTTCTCCATCCTTGACTATCCTTGATCCTTTATGGTTTATTATTATATCTTTGATGTTTTTCTATCTTAGTATGCTATTATTTTCAGGTTTCCTTCAATTTAAATATAATTTTGTATGTGGCCAAAATAACTCAAAAGCCTTTGAAGGAGCTCAGTCACGGTATTTTGAGTTATTTTAGCTGAGTACAAAATTACCATTCAAAGTTAACCTTGAATAATAGTTTACTAAGAGAGAAAAACACTATAGAGATTATAATAAACCATAAGTGAACAAGGATGGTTCAGAATGGAGGAGATTGACACGGATTACAAACGACGAACTTGAAAAATTTAGGCTGAACTTTTCAAGATGCGCAAGCCGTGACGTAGTTCCTTATTTGGAGTGTTCGTTACTAGGAATTTCGCCCGCGTTCGATTTGATGATCTGCTGTCACGCCACACAAATGTAACTGCCGTTTGTATGGCGGCTTCTGTACCAGTCATTGTATTTCATTCCACCTGAGAAATTCGAGAGAACAAAGTCACTTTGAATCCGGCCTGTGGTAAAACTGTTCAAAGACGTCGAAGGACAGGGATGTTGAAGAGCAAGTTTTCGCGATAGAATTTGAGAAAACACGAGAGAGGAAAGTCCCAGATGATCAGGCATGTCTCCAACAGTCTTCAGCTGTTCGGGAGTACTTTTAGATTCGTGAACCGCCATCTTTGATCCGTATCGCGAAGATTTCAACTTGTAAGTGAGAAAGGAATCGTTTTCATTCTTCTCTGGTCCCAGTCTTGCTTCAATATCCGCGGGTTTTACTGTTGCCTGTTCGGTGTAAGCTGCTTTAATTTGCATTGACGGTTGGGATTCGTTCCGAGGCTCCCGCGCTGTCTTTGCCGACAGAGAAGCTTCATCTTTGCCTCGTCGCCGCGTTACCGCTGGCCGATGAAACCTGCAGGCCGTTTCTGTTGTTAAACAGGGCGCGGTTTGCATTGGGGCGAAGCTTTGGTGAGTGTGGTGGCATTGGTGACAAGCGATCGAGGTCAGAGACAATGCCAAGGACAAACTCAGCACGTAAGCCACGGTGCAGGCGCACAAAACCTACAGAACAAGTAGCACATTTAGTTTTAGAGTTCTAACTTACACGGAAAGCAAAGGCATTTCATGGCCAAGTTGATTGAAGGACTGAACACCTAAGTTCTCTGCCAACTGCAGTATTAGGATAAGTTGCTCACTGCAAGTCACAGGTTCGCCTTCTTCTGGGAGAACTACTACATAAATAAGTGAAGGATTTTGAGAGAGTCTATCCTGTCCGGAATCTTTAAAATGTTAAAACTTGCACTTACCTTAAGTACTTCAAACTTGAAAACACCCAAAGTATGGAGAAAACCCGAGTTATCAAGTAGCGTGCACAGGTCGCCATAAGTCAACCAACCACGGTGTAGTCCATGTGATGTCGCCACTCTACAAGATCAAGACATCATCACTACAGGGTACTTGTTTTTATATTTCAAACACAAATTTGTTCTTAGTGTACATGTGTATAGACAGTGTTCTTTTGAAAAGATGGAAATATTCACTTGTAATACCTTGACTCCACTCTGTTGACAAAATCCAAAAATTCCCGATTGCTTATGAAAAGTCTCCAGTCCTGCAAGAAATCAACAGAATGGCATGATCACGAGGTTGTTTCCTTTGCAGTGGTCATTTGGGTCATCCCACCACCCTTCACAAAATAATTACTCACCCATAGATGTACAAATTCTCCATACATTTCTTATGGTACCGGCTATGAGAATTTTGTAATTTATCTACTGAAGAAACCTTCCACTTGGTATTCAACTTCTTTATTTTTGTCTTGTATTCTGATTGGCTGTATTTCCTACAGCATTGACTCAAATAACTAGTACATATGTATTTCTTTATTTACAACTGGAAGTTTGTAGGGTGACAACACTTACAATGGATGCCAAGAATTCCATTTCTAGTTTGTTCACATCATTCACAGTTTTGCTTCCTGAAAACCAGACAAAAAGTTTGATCAGATGTTCTTATGTACAGACATCTTTTGTACAGACATGCTATGTTTGTGGTACACTGTTGTAACTATAATTTTCAAGGATATTATCATCTTCTTTATGTCAACCTCGCAAACATAAAATCATAAAATTCAATCTCTTGCCTGCTTTTGCCCATTCATCATTAAACACTTCTTCATCTTCCCCTTCATCATACAGATACTTTGACGCCACCATCTATGAACACAAAAATACAAGAATAAGCTTCTGACTATGTAGCAACGTTCTTGAACTGTTAGTAAAAAAGTCTTCACTCCCAAGATGAAAACATAAATTCTCCTGACTGAGTGACCATTATACATTACTAAAAGGGCTACACTGTAGCTGTAGATGTGAGAAGTTGGTTATGTTTCAGTGTATGACCACAATTTCCCGTAGCAAAAAATTAGGAAGTTGATTAAGTGTCAAATACAGTGGAACCATGTTAATCGGGTCACCCACGGGCCACAAAAATCTGGCGGTATTAATGGGGTTGCTGTACTAAAGGGGTTCTTTAAATAAGAAAGTGACTGACGGAACTTTTGTTTGGGCCAGAATAGAGTGGCCAAAATAATGAGGTGGCCATAAACAGGGTGGGCGTAAGGTGGGGTTCCACTGTACGATGTAAAATGTTAATATTATCATTAGTTACCATTGATATCAAGAACAAGTCAGATGATGTCACCCTGCTCAGGTACTCTGGGTTCTTCTGACGCAGACGTTCAGAATAAAGAATTCCCATCATCAATGTGCAGGGGGATATCTTGGCTCTCCTGAGGAACACAATGAAGGGGGGAGTTAACTGGTATTAGTGATGTGTGGTAAACACTTCGTTTTCAGCATGTTACATATGTACATACTAAGTGACTTAGAGTTGAAACCCAGCAATTAGAAGACTATAGAGGCCCTGTTAAGGCAAACACCGACAGGCGACAAGAATCTGAAATGGCGACATGATGGAACCGATCAGAAATGACAACGGACGATGAGCCACTCAAGCAAAATTATGACAGCAACAAAGAAAAAAGCGAAATCCACAGCAATATTGGCAGTGACTTGCAGCGCATTCGGCAAGAAGAAATTGTATTTTACAATTACATCTGATACAAGCAACTAATAGCTACTCACCTAGCCAATATTCTAAATCTGTTAGACGATGAAACACAGCCTTGGCAGATTTACCCTTTTCTGAGTCATTTCTCTCTGCATTCCCGTGTCTCACTTTAAAAGAAATTCTGACAGCGACATGCGAACTTTCCAAAATTGCAACGTCAAAAGGATTGAGTTTCAGACCGGGGACATACATGTTAAGACCCCCCATACCAGGGTCTCACTATATGCAAGTTGATTTCTGCAGATAATTAACTAGTGCATTTACATCTACAGCTGTACATACACATCTCATGTACAACTTAAACACCAAATAATTCTTGAAGGAGCAACAGAAGTTTTGATAATTTATCTACCCCATCTCAAGTCTTTTACATGCATTTTACAGGCATCACACCGAGGCATGGTTGTTTGAAGGATGAAGAATGCTATCTAGTGGATCACTGTCTCATGGAGATTTTTTTTAAACTTGTTTTGCTAAATAGTGATTATGAATCACTGGCGACAGGCTAATGGTTGTTTATTGTACTGGAGGTGAACACGTGTTTACACATAAGTTGCATTCCCATAGTAACCTTACCTTGAGACAACCATGGCATAGTTTGTGTCAAGACATTTTCTTTTCGTAGGTACCACAGAGCTTAACACCTCCACTGCCACATCTACACAGATAAAGTAAAAAATAGAATGGATACCTTCCAATCACTCATCACATGTTGCGCACCATCCCTTAAGTACTCAAATCAAATGGCTCCAAAAAATCTACACAAATTTGTGGCAGCCAGCCTTGTTGATATAAACGTTGTGGTTTAATTTTACCCTTGGCACAATTTGGTATTTCCCTTTGTTCTGGTGTGTGGTAATATGTTAATACATATATTTTAATGTATACTAACCAAAAGAAAATACCAAATTGAACCAGGTTAGGGGTTATGTTGAACCACAAAATACTTCTAGAAGACACCATGGGCACAAAAGGAAATGTATATACTTTTCACATGAAGGAAACAAACAAACTGTTCACATAAGAAAGTGTTCATACTGCAAAGGTACGGCATAGAGCAAGATTCGGCTGTGAAACAATGACTTTGTAAAATTGTTGGGACAAAATTACTATATACACTGTAAAGTGTTTATCCCCTGACATGAAATTCGCTTCTAAATTCTTATAACTTTTTTTTCGTAAAAACATTCTACGAACTGGATAGAAAACCACTACATATACGGGCACAGTACCTCCAAATATATATTATCGATCAGTTGACTGGTCACTTGATGCCAGGCAATAAGAAAGTTATTAAAGCTTATACAGACTGATCTGTGTAAGGCACTTATATATTACATTGAGTATGAATTTTAGCTCATCAAATAAACCACATGACATAGCATTTTGCATCTTGGAATTTTTTCACCAGGTATTCTGAATGCAACGAATTAAAACGTCATCGTTTACCTTTGATCGTTGCCAGAATGTTTAAGAGCATCGTCATCACCAAATTAAAAGAAGAATTAATTACGAATAGAATAACATGCGAAGAAAAGCCAAAACACCCAAACAGAACAGGCCATCATCATTCGTTACCTTACCTGTGACGGCTAAAGATGGTAGAGATCGATCGGAATACTGACCATAGTACAGGGTTTTACGAACTCGATCTCTGAACTCAACGTGACTAGCAGTGCCGGCTAGAGGACGAGACTCCTACAAAACATAAGTTATAAGAGGTAAGCTTAAGTCATATTTTCAATCGATCTAGAATGTTTTCAGCCCTTGATTGTCGAAATTAATTACTTAATTACCTCCAGGTCCTCTTTCCCCATTCTTTACGCTTTCCAGAAGCTAAATTATGAACAATGTTCTAAAATTTCCTTCGAGTCACCACCACTCCTTGCGACAACTTGCTGCAATGTTATCGCCTGGTTCCCAAGCAGCGCGACAATTGTTTTTTTTGGCGGGGTGGGGTTGAGGCAGTGAAACAAGTAGGTTATGTAAGCGAATGTAAGTGTCCTCTTCCACATGGTCTTCAAACTCTTCAGCAAATGATTGTATTTCATTTTCGATTTCAGTCATCGTGTGATAGTTTCCAAATGCATGTGCTACATGCGTTTTAGCACCAAGTTTAATGGTGCTGAGTTTCGTGTTCTTCAATTCAAATTAATTTTTCACCGGAAGGATTTTTTTGAACGCACTCTAAAACAACACAGCTCAGTTACAATAGCTTAAAACCGCGTTTCAGAAACGTTTTCGTGGCATTTTGTGTTTTAAGCTTTGTTATTGATATAAATTCAATCCGGGGAAATTAAGAATTTATTAAAATTATGGTGCGGTTACAGAGCGCGCTTCTATCAATTTAAATTCAGGGACTGAATATTGAACGTCGGCCTATTGAAAATGTAAATTATTGAAAATATAGGCGACGAAGAGTATTTGCTCCTAAACCGTAAAAACTCCATTTTTGTCTTTTCAAAAATCTTCTTATCTCAAAACAGGCCTGAATAATTCATTGATGAACTAAAAATCAAAGGTTGTCGTGAAATCCAAAATGGCGTGCGCTATTCAGGAGCGAAAGCAGTATGGCGCCAATAAAGGAAACGAAAGTCGGAAGAGAGGGATAGTTGAAAAAAATAGTGGTTCATCTGCAATCCTGCCTGCAAATTGTACTGGCTAAACAGGGGTAAAAAAATCCCAAACAAACAAAGAGCAATAAGCGATTTCACAAAGATTTAACTAGCCATTAATGACCATTAATCACGTATAAACTGAAACGAACGAAGGATAGCACGTGTAGTGTAAGCGACAGAGATGACGTCTATTTATACATCTAGTCACGCTATCAGTCAGCCCCGTATTTTTCCCACATTACTGTTCACTTCGGTTCAAATAAAAAGCACAAAAATGTGGTCAAGATTTTGACGTAGTTTGGTCCTTTTGAATGGTGACGACACCTGCACGCTACTTTCAAACCTCCCCCTCCTTGAGCAGTCCATGGCTCATATAGGTGCCATTTCTATGCCATTTAAAAGAGACTTGAACTTTCACTGTGGCAAGCTGGAACCGCAGGAGTACCATTTGCATAGAAATTTCTGTATAGAAAAAGAATGTGAAATGAAAAAGAGAAGGGTGTATTCTTGCAAAATATATAATTCAATAAATTGTTGCAAGCGGAGCGTTTAAGCAGTAGATGTAAACGAAATACGCGCTTTTGTTGTTCGCTCGGTTGGCTTAGCGTCGACTATGTGGTAAGAACGTAATAAGATTTCGTCACTCCCATTAATTAAATACCAATTTCCGGATTTCTTAAATTCTTCATCAGAATTCAGTTTTACATGAAGTTCGCAACGAGGAAATATAAAGTTTCATCAAGTTGTCTGGCCAATTTAACTTAGTGTTCATTAAAACGGGATCGTAAATCACATCGTGAGGACCCGACGACAGCACGAACGTTCACGAATGGTGACGAACACTGCTTCCGAGAATCTGAAGAAAGCGGCGCAGAATTCGACTCTCTCAACAGCTAGTGAAAGGTGAGAATTTGTGTGTTCTGTGAACGTGTCTGTATTTTGTTTTATTTTTGTAATTCTTTGACGTTTATTTTGGGCATAACGTGAAGACAAAACCCAAGTCGACCCTTAAGTACATTTTAAATCGCCATTCAACTGTGACAGATGAAAGAACGTGTCAAAATAGAACAAGCAGTTGTGAAGATTCGTTCGCTGTGTACTTAAAATTCATAAATTGAAATCGAACCCCAGAATTGACCTATCAGGTCATTGCGAGCTGCTTTTGTTAGTAAGCTGTTCTTTATGGTCAGTATTGGTTTTCTGCGACCGTTCCTCTGATTCGATCGGCCCGGAATGCAACTGCTGAACCGCATCATCAGAATGTTTAGCTTCCAGTAACGAAGATTCGACAGACAGCTTCGCTCTCACGAGCGCGGACGAAGACTGCCTCCAAACGACGGTTGGACGAACAGCTAACCGGTTTATCACCATAAGGTTTCAATTCATAAGCTCTTGGCTAGAACTGTCAACGAGTTAAGGCTTTTAACGGGTTCTGCAGCATCTCCTAATTACATGTTGTGAGCGAGCGAGCGATTATAACGACATTTGACGGATTGTTCGGACGATATAAGCTTCACAGCCTGTGGCTTCGACATCTGTACTCGTCAGTGGCAGAGTTGGTCATCTCAAGAGCCAATTAAGAGGTTTCACGTTTCTCCTGGCATTTACAGGGATTGTTCGAGTTCACTTCATTTAGTGCTGGTTATCATAGATACAAAATGAGATGTAGCATAAGTGGAATAATTTCGGATTGAGGAATGGCTGAAATCGAACCGAGCGCTCTGAAAGGCTTTTCCATGCAAGCGTGTTAATTATAGGTTGAAATGCGTTACAAGAACTTCCACGAATTTTCCACAAGTTGAGAGGACCACGTTGTAGAGAAGGAAATCATATAAGTTTTGTTTTGTCTGCTTCTGAAAAACCAAGCAAGCGGCCATTTGTAAGACAAGGTTTCCCTTCGCGTCACCGGAAACACGACTTTTAACGATATTTAACTAAGGGAATGACCGAAAGATTGCTTCCAGCAGCGAGAGAAACACGTCAGTTTGTTTGGACTTTAGTGGAGTCGAGAACTTCAATTTTATGATGCATAAAACAAGGTGGTTTGGTTGTACGGTATTGTTTATAATGTATACTTATTTACCATTCTAAAATGTTGTACTTGTGGGTAGAGAAATTCGGCATTGTGTTTCAAAACCATAACAAGCATTGTCAAAAGTTCGCTTTAGTTGTTTTAAGGGGAAACAACTGTCTTTACAGTTTTTGTCGCCTCTTCACCCACAAACATGTTAAGTATAGTCTGTTATAATTTGGAGGAGGGGATCACTGTGGTGCTGTTCATTTGTTGACGGTTTACTGAGTTTGTTTAGTCAAGATTGCCATTAATAATTTCTCTACGTCTATGTCATAATAAAACGTTATAACGTAAGATATAAGTACATGTATCTCTAATTGTGGTGGTTTGACATCACACAAAAAGTTATCAAGCAAGGTGTATTTTTGTGGGAAAAAGATTCTCTATTTTGGTTTATCATGTTATAAACCAGGTCATTGGCCTAAATTAAAATAATGAATTGAGTCTTGTAACTACACAAAAGAAATATTTTAGTTAAAATGGTTAAACTTCTAAAGGAACATCTCATTTCATGCGCCAATTCATTGTGCTTTGGCTGTTTAAGCTGTACACAAAATGATGCAGAACATTTTGGTGTGCAATTAGTACTAACATATTTGATTCTTTTTTGTTTTAATTCCAGGGCAAAAGATGATTCGGTGGCCTTGCAGTACAATCATATTTATAACAGGGATGATGAAATCCGTAGAAGCACTGGTTCCATTTACGGGGGTGATAGCCCGTCAAAAGTGAAACCGCAATCAATGCATGTCAGAAGTAACAGCGATACAAGTGAAATTAACGTCTCAGTGAGGACTAACTATCCAGATGGGCTAGTTGCGGAAGCCCGCTCTCCAACGGGAGAAAGTTTATTTGCCTTAATCAGAAAGTTTGAGCAGAATATTCAAAATGAGAGAGACTCTGGGTCGAAGTCGTGGTTTTATGATACTGAAAACCAACATTATGTAGATGGCTTCAGAGCTAAGACTGGTGCTAGCTCTGCCAACTCTAGCCCTCTAACAGAAAGACGGACTCCTTTGTTAAGGCGTAAAAACTCACTGAGGAATAACTCATATTTACTGAAGGTTTTTAAAGGTTCTGGAGATGCCAAGGCAGCTGAGGAAGAGTATGGAGACGAACCATCAAGAAAATATTTTGCTCATTATGATTGCCGCAGTATGACAGTTGATTTTGACGAGCTCGCACTTCTACATGCAACACAAGGTGATGGACTTAAAAGGAAGAACAAACGATCAGGAGCGTCGGCTGCTTCAACTAAGGTTACTGCGGCAACGATTGCTGACAGGATGCAAAGGCGAGGGTCTGACTCTAATTCAAGCAATAATGATGATGATGTACCTGACCCCGGTGATGACAAAAGTAATGGTCTTGTTCTTAACTGCCCATATTTCCGGAATGAACTTGGTGGGGAGGAAGAACAAGATCCACAGATTGGATTGACAAGAGATAATGCAGCAGTGATTCAAAACCCCCACGATCCAACACGTCCCAAGGAACCAAAATTAGACACTTTCAGACGGAGATCAACTCTTGACATTTTATTGACTGCATATGATTCTGCCAGAGTGGGAAATTTAAGCAGTGGAACTGGAGTGACAATTCTTGATAATTCAAAGCCAGAAAGTGGTTTCTTGTATCTAGGGGAAAGATTTCACAATGAAGATGGGAGAGTGTTTGAACATGTAGATCATGGATCTTACTATTACAAGAACTTTTTTGTTGGACAAGGTGAGTGAAAACCAGTTAAATCTTGCCCAGAAGTAACTTCAGGGTTGCTTCAATCATCCTTCATAACAGTGTAGACTGAATCAGTAGCCTTGTTATTGAGGTACTTTTAACATTAGATTGAACAGCCTGGGGTTGTTTTAGGCAACATATTTACCCTTATAGTGCCTGTATCCATGGAGGAATATACAGTACATGGGTGTTGGAAAACTCTCAGGGGGGGGGGGGGGGGGGGGGGGAGATATTTTGGAATATAAAAACTTTCCTTTCGGGGGGGGGGGGGGAAAAAAACAAAGAATTCCCACCTTTTTTTTTTTTGCCCTTGTTCCAAAAGAGAAAAAAAGTG
>Ga0126338_10000340_pt1 | contig 23976 bp, 19 predicted proteins | sample OrbCmetagenome_2_FD_92529 | JGI IMG/M metagenome (GOLD analysis project Ga0126338, IMG submission 92529) | Coral microbial communities from Petempiche,Puerto Morelos, Mexico - Orbicella C C metagenome | ecosystem: Host-associated > Invertebrates > Cnidaria > Coral | place: Petempiche,Puerto... | reverse complement strand
CTACGGTTAGGCCTACCGTCCACACTAATCCGTCACGAAAACGGAGCTTTATTTCTACGGTTAGGCCTACCGTCCACACTAATCCGTCACGAAAACGGAGCTTTATTTCTACGGTTAGGCCTATCGTCCACACTAATCCGTCACGAAAATGGAGCTTTTCGAAAACGCTCTTTAAACTGGAGCTATATTTCAACTTTATTTCTAGTTCTATTTCTATTGTGGACAGAGAACATTTTGAAAACAGAGCTTTTCGAAAACAATGAGATCGCGATCATCTTCTGATTTCCCTGCGCGAGTTTTCCTCAAGCACAAATCCAAAATGAGCGGATTGCATAAAAACGGAGCTTTACGAAAACGGTGGCGTCGCGATGACAATGTGATTCCCCTGTCCGAGTGTCCTCAAACACAAAATCCAAAATAGCCGGTGATTGTTGCGTTTTTAAATTCTTCGGCGTAGCGTGGACGGAAAACATTTGATTGGTTTTCCTCGACATAGTGTGGATGGGGTCTAAGATCGTGTTGTTCCATAGAATGAGAAGCAAATATTAACAGACCATGAACATTACTAGTATCTTTTAAAGTATAGTAGGAATGCATAGAGTATAAGGAAGAACTTGCACAAGGAACTTCTACCCAAACAAAGAGAAAAAAATTAAAACCTTTTTGTAATTCTCAAAGAATATGTTCGAGTTATGTAAATATAATGGAATCTGGTAAGTTCTAGGAAGTTATTATTATGAATTTCATGATTAATAACAGGACAAACGCATGAAAAACTGACATGAATTTGTTTTTTTACAATAACAGAAAGGCAGAAGGGACAAAATTAAGTCAAAACGCGAGAAATTCACGTGTCTGTCCGCTTATTGATGATGAAAATTAGTCAATGAGCGCGCGAGAATTTCTGCAGTTGTTATAAAAACAACTTTTGTAAATGGTGTGGCGAGACAATGGTCTTAGTTTGGATGCTGGATTGAGAGCAGCTCTAATTATTTGTGTTTTGACAAGTGGCATCTCAAAAATAGCTTTCTTTTTCTTAGTGATATCATGAATCAAGGATTTTTGACCACTAACTGCCTTTTGTGTTTGTTTGTCTGTTTGCTTTTTCAAGAACTACATGTTAAAAGCAGGAGGAACATTTGTTGACGTTAAGGACTCTGCGTGTTTGGAGGAGAATTCCCGAGAGCTGAAAGTGTTCATCAGACGAAAACACTTACCAGCTGTTCACAGGTAAACAAGCAAACAGACAGACAGACGAACAAAAAACCAAGCAAGCAAACAAACAAACAAATAAACAAACAAACGAAGATTAGTTGACTGGCTAGTATTTCTTGATCACTTTGTGAAGAAACTCCGTCTTAGGTTAGTTTCTCAACATTGAGGCAGATTGTATATTCCCCAGTACATCTGCTTAACTTGAAATTCAGATCCTAGTTTGTGAACCAGATACAAGTGAACGTATTTGAAACCAAACACAATCCATTACCTTTTGGAGAGCAGGGATGGCACAGTGGTGAGAGTGCTTGCCTCCCACCAATGTGGCCTGGGTTCGATTCCAGCCCGGTGCCATATGTGGGTTGAGTTTGTTGTTGGTTTTCGCCTTGCTTCGAGTGTTTTTCTCCGGGTTCTCCGGATTTCTCCATCCAGCTAAGGCTGATATGACTTCCTCTCTAAATTATGTATTTTTTAAAAACAAGGACATCAATGTGATTGAATCCCAAGCATCGATAAACAGTGACTTCACCTTTGTGTTTCATATCCGAAGAAGAAGCTCCAATTTTGATTACGAAAATTGTTTGCCAGCTCCACTCTGAGGTCAACGACTGAATATTTTAGAACTCAACTTGCTCTCGAGTTATTGCCATTGAATTTCCCTATTCCCATCCTCCAGGACTCCCTCTTTATTTTCCATGATTTCGTTCAATTTCGTTCAGAATTGTGGATTTTATGTTGAGATTTTTTCTTGTATAGGTTGGCGAACTTGTACCAGTTAAAGATGTTAGCGTCTGTCCGATTTTCCTTGTTCAACACTCTTACAGGTATGCTTAAAGATTAAGTAAACAGACGATTTTTATCAACTTACGTTTTTTACAGTAACTGCAGACACTCTCGCGTACTCAGTGGCTAATTTTCATCGTCAATAGGCGAGTCTTTGCTGACGTCATTGTTTACATTTTTCCTCATTAACATACGACTTTGCGCATAGAAGGCATCGTGCTAGACACGATTTTACTAGAAAAACTTAAAGAGTTTGTGACACTTAGTAAGTGGTGAAATTTTTGGCTCTTTGGGTGTAATATTCGAGGAGAAATTGGCTTTCAAAAACATCAAAATTTCTGTGTGGCAAAAGCGCTAATGAGCTCATACATTCTTTGTAACATTTTGAGCTTTTAAACCCTCGTCGCACAAAAAGTATTCAATACATCGCGCTTAAATTCCTTGGGACAGTTAATCGTACTGTGCCCTTTCAATATTCAGTATTAAGCTCTTTGTAGCTCCATCAGAAACTGTATCGCTTATGGTAATGAGGCAAATATTGTAAACAAAGATTCTCCTATAGGTAGACAAATACACGAGTTTATAATTTATGCAATGTTGTTATTGTTAGAAACAAATTGACGTCAGTTTTTTCACGCGTCTGTCCTGTCATGTACAATGAATTTCGTCATACATTGTTGGAGTAGTTTGCGGACCCACAGCTGCTTTGACCATGTTATGACGAAATTCATGATCGATAATAGGACAGACGTATGAAAAACTGGCGTCAATTTGTTAAATACAAGTCGCCTTTTCCATGCATAAACGAAGCAAACGTCGAAAGCTCTGACTGCCAAGTTATCGGATTTTAACCATTCTTTAGATTCCAGTATTCTAGTCAATATTCTTCAGCGCACCATTAAATTGAATTATGATTTTTGTTTTATATGACTGTTATAGGATTTATTAAAAGATAGCAACATTTTGCTTGAAATGTTTCTCTCATTGTAGATGTGATCGAGGGAAGTCGCTTCTATGAGAACATCTTTGTCTCTGGCGGTGCTTTGCTTACTGATGACAGTATTCTGAAGACCATTGAACTTGGTAATAAAATATGTTGTGGCGTACAATTCGCAGAAATAAAGCAGCGTTCTGATTGGTAGTGTCTTGGTCATAATCATAGTCCGGTTAAAAATTCCATGCTATCAGCTTTGTGAGGGGACATCGAAATTGCCTGAGACTGAACGTACTTGCACTTTGGGTGCGAATATTTTTGTGGTACTCTCAAGGATCTGTGGTTAAAAAAAAAAAATGATTCTGGTTTTACACCGAGAATTGCAAGATCTAGGCTCTCTTTCTTTTCTAGCCTGATTTGTAATTCATTTTGGGTCCTTTTTTTGTCAATACTTTATACGCTTGTAGGATTACGTCTGGGTGGACAGAGACTAACTTCGTTTAGACCCTGTGAATACTTAATGATCCTCTCAAGGGGCTCCTTTTGCGAATTGATCTTGCTTTCATAGGGGGGCAGGGAGGAGGGGAGCGGAGAGGAGGGGGCGGGGAGAAGGTGGGGCGAGGTTACATTTCTCCTTGCTCAAACCTCGGCTTGTAAGTCATTGTCGGTCATTCTCATCTTCGTATTCTCCACAGATCATCTTGATGCTCTGTTGCGCTACCTGAAGGAACAAAGCTTGGCTCATCAGAAGTTTGTCTGGGTTTTGAACATCAGTAGAAATGGCTACAAGAAGCTTTCATTGAACAGGTCAGTGATGATTTCAAGTGAAGTATCACCGCTTTTTAGGATTCTTTTCATCGTGTTCGTATACTCATTTACTGTTTTCTTTCTATGATCTGTAAAGGCCTCAAACCAAGAGAGATTCTAAGGTTCTGGTAAGTTACACCTTTACTTGTCGTTGGTTTTGTCACAGCCGCTGACCCTTGAAGTGCATGAACGCTAAGGAAAAACTGCTTCCTTGTCTAGCCACTTGCTTGTTTTGTATGGTAAAGGATCAGATCCCTGTTTCGCATTTGATATTAAGCGCCACGTTATTTTACCCGGTATGTAAATTTGCCTTAATGTAAAAATTTAGACCTCGAGATTTTGCTGGCGACCACTTTGATGTTTCAATCAAAAGACTCTCATAAATAAATTGTGTTGATTATTACAATGCAGTTCAAGCACTTCTGTTAATCTAGCCACATCTTCCAGGGTTCGTAAAGATTGAACAGTACAGTAGATTACTATAAGAAAAAACAAATAGTGCAAGGGAGAATATCGCATTTAAAACACTCCTTAAGTTCGAGATTTTCGCACCAAAAGCAGGGCTAACCTCGACATTGAATAGTTTACTAGAGAGAAGGAGAGATCCTTTATTACAATTTCTTTATGTGTGTTTACAATCGTTGAATATCACTAAGCTGGTCGACTGTCTAAGCCTTACTCGTTTTTCAACGGAGTAATGAAAAAGAGACAAATTCCTAATTTCAGTTTTCAATTCAGTTAGTATAACAAGATGTAGCCAGAGAATAATTAGATGTTCAATGTGCTTTTTTTCTTCAGAATCTTATCCGTCAGTACAGGGAGGAGGGCTTCGTCACAGTTCTTCAAAAGGTGAGAATATTATAACTACTTGGAGTGCAAATTTGAGTTAATTTAAATCCACTACGAAGTTTTCGATTTCTGATGTGCCGGAGTTTTAGGGTCGGTGATCATCGGCTATCTTCGAGTGATCCTCGTTAATCTTCGTCATTCTTCGGGTGCTCTTCGGTACTGTTCGAGTGGGTGCCGGAAGTTGTAAGATTTGATTGACCCACGGTTTTTGGCGAAGATATTGTTACGAAACACGGCATATGTATAACTTATTTTAACGCCAGCGTGACTGACGAATTCTTTTTCTAATCAGGGTTATGTAGCTGAAGGCATGCCTGCTGCTCAGCGATATCTGCAGACTTCACTCAAGCTCCAGATTGATTTGATCTCCGTCTACAGACACGTGATCCTTCTGTCAGGTGCGTCACCAGACTCTCTCCTCTTGTTAGAGTGCAGTGTTTTGATTTTAAGAGTGATTTGAGATGCTGTTCACTTTCGTGTAGACGGAAAACATTTTGAAAACGGAGCTTTTCGAAAACGATGACGATGACGATGACGATAATCATGTGATTTCTTTGACCAAGGTTTCCTCAAACACAAATCCAAATGAGCGGTAATTGCTGTGTTTTTAAATTTCTACGGAGTAGTGTGGACGGAAAACATTTGCTGCGTTTTCAGTGTGAAACCTCAGTCCTCAAATTCCTCCGGCGTAGTGTGGGCGGGGTCTTAGTTGAACGGTATTGGATAAAATTAGGACTCTTTATCATCAACATGTAAATTCTAACGTTAGGGCCGTTGGGAAAAGAAGGAACTCTAAGTCCTCAACGGGTTTTCACGTTAAGTTCGGATTCGTGTGAAACTTGTTGAAACGTAGAGTTCCTTTACAAAATTGCTTTCTATTCAGTAAAAGGTTTGCCCCATTAGCGGAAGAAGTATTTAAATCACCGCGTGATTCATTAAGGCCGTGAATTATTTTTCTTATTAACAGATATGGACAAGAACAGAATGGAATTGCCATGGTTCTTGGAACGTGGGGTAGGTTGGATCTTAGTCCCTTACTCGAAAGATGTATTCTACTTACTGAATACCTTACATTCTCTTCAATGTCAGTTCTGAGAATTTAGAACTACATCAAGACTGCATCCCTTAGTTGATGATTTTCTTTATTCTCATCACCTTTTCCTTTACAATATAGAGAAACTGCAACGAGAATTTGGATTTTGGTCGTAAGGTTTAGTCAGATTTTCTTCAGTTTTTTTTACAGAAGGGTGTAGAACACAGGATACTTGACTAAGAAACATTGTGCTTTCATAGAATAAGAATATTCCTGTATTAGGGCGGATGATTGTTGGAGAATATGCGAGAAATGTCCGTGTAAAAATCCGTGGCCTCTCCCTTCTCGAATGGCGTTCTTGTTTCGTGATTGTGTATTACATGGCGTTGTTTCCTTCGTTAATGTTAATTGGTATTTTTGTTATCTTAGATTGGAGTCATGAATGTTCAAGAATTTTTGACAGCATTCGCTGGGTAAGGAGTTTACGTCTTACGTTACTTTTTCTTTGCGTTGCGTCGCTCCCTTAGGGACGGACCATTATTTTCTTGAGGGGGGGGGGGGTTGGGCAATTTCTAAAAAAAACTGCTGAAAAACAAAACGTGTAAGGGGAGCCACGGGGAAAAAAAATGAAGCAAGTGCTTTCTACTATCCAGGTCCTGTGTTTGACTTTTTAAAAAAATTCTTGCGCAAGCTGTTGCCCACCTCAAAAAAAATCATGCACAACGTAAAGTCGTGCCCCAGAAAATTGCCCAACCCCCCCCCCCCCCCCAATTTCAAAAAAAAAAAAAAATCCCCCCCCCCTAAAGGCGTTCCCCGGGAAAATTTTCCAAAATTTTTTTTTTTCTGAGAAATTTACCACGTAAAAAGGACGGGGTTTTTATGGGAGAAATGTAAAAAAAAGGGGGGGGGGGGGGGGGTCACCGACTTCGTTTTGGAGAGAACATGCCCAGAAGAACACCCCAAATCTGAAAAAATTGGGCTTCGTTAGCGAATAAGGCCACAGTGTCTGTAAGCCCAGAAATATTGTCATTGGATCGTTGAAGTGAAATGTTCTCTGCCAAATATTGTTTAAGTGGACCTATTAAGTGAGTTTAGTCAGCTGGTGAGGCTTCTTAAAGAACAAGTTCGCATTTAGCGACCATATTTTCACGCGCCTTGCAGCCTTAAGATGGCAGGATTCGATGTCCCGTGGACAGAAATCTTGAATTTTTTTTAACTTCCCACATTGATTTTTTTGTTCATTTTTGGACAATGTGGAGATAATAGTAAATAAAGTTTGTTTCTGGAAAGAAAAGTAGGGGTCACCGAACTTCTTTGATCGTTAAATCCAGGCAAAGCTATAGCAGTGGCCATCTGCCTTATCATTGTCCATTTTATTACTTAGCGCGCGCATGACGTGGCGTGTGAATTTGCTTGCGCAGTAAGGACGCACAGAAAGAATTTGCTCGAAAGTCTTTCCGGGGCAGAAAGGTAGTCGCTCTTATTTGGTCACGCAATCGCAATAACAATATATTAAGTTACACTAGGCTAGATACAACAAGTTAAGTGACAGGCAAGTGTAAGCGTGTATTGTGGTCTCCATAGCAGTTCTAAGCGTATTCACGTAATGGGCGGAAAAAGCCTTGCGCGACAAACAAAAAACGACTGGAGACGACGTTATGTCCTTGAGGGTTATAAGTTGCTGCAAGGTAACTGGTTGAACTTTTTCTTTACTACAGGGAAAGGGAAGCGACGAGACTGCTTTCAAGACGCCCGATTCCTGAAGTTACTGTGAAAGGATCTTCCACAGTGCCATACTGTTCCACGCCTGAAGGTACGATATCCTCTTTGCTTCCACTTCCAGGGTCAAAAAATAGAGTCTCCTTTCTAGTCACCATTCATTACCTTTAATGTTGCGTCTGATAATTTGACCGTTACTCTTTTGATCTGTCTGGAGTGTGGCAGACTTTTTCAAATTTTGTTGTTTTGTCTTGAAAAGTCGCTCAAAACTAATTGCGATTTTCGCTTCCGTCAACAATTCGCCTAATATTTTCAGTTTGGTGTTCTAGGAGCATTTATCGTACGAGCGAAGGTACTCGGTCATAATTTTAGGACGTGATTAAACAGAAAAAGTAGAGGGAGGCGCGGTGGCCTCCGGATCGAGCGGTCCGGGTTCGAGGCCTGGCCGGGGACCAAAGTCCCTCTCTCCACCTAGGTGTGTAAATGGGTACTGGCGAACCTAATGTTGGGGGTAACCCCGCGATAGACTAGCATCCCATCCAGGGGGGAGTAAAAATACTCCCAGTCGCTTCATGCTACTGAAATCGGGATAATCACTGGCATGATAAGCCATTTGGCTCGTATACAGACTTTACCTTTACATTTTTTTTTGTAACAAAAATGTATTAAAATTGCCGTAATAGTGTCCCTTAACTTGCTTTGTTCTTCATTGCAGATGAAATAGTTTCTCAAACGTCAGAGGGAACACCAGTGTCCGACTCCTCAAATGACAGTCCTTACACGGACAATCATGCTCCTGAATTGCCACGCTCCTCTGGCGCGCCTCAGAAGAGAGCCGTTCGTTCCTTGAGTGTGGACGCGGGTACCATGACCCACACTAGGCTCCATATCCTGTCGTGTGTCCGGAGCGTGCGCGATAACATCCGTAGTCAGATTAGCAGTAGTTCTCCGTCTAGCCCTGTTAGTCGGTCCATGTGACTAGACGGGTAGCCACCTCTTTCTGTGGAAGGGTGGGTCAAGCCACTTCTTATTGCGGGGGTTGGGAGGGTGGGTGGAACCACCCCTTGTCTAGTCATGTAGGTCTGTGTAGATGTAGTTACTGTTCAAGTTTACTTAGTAGAGTTGATCTGCAGAGTTTTAGAATGTAATGGACCGTGTAAAATGCCTAGTGGCTTAGTAACAGACGTTCTCGTTTTCTCGCTTTATTTATGCCTGCGTGGCTAACGCTCGGTTAAGAATTTCTTCTTTGCTTTCCATCTTGTTGTCTTTTCATGTAGTTCTTAGATAAATGGTATCATCAGCTTTTGCAATAGGGTTTTCTTTACAAAGTGCAGAAGGGTTCTTTTAACTGTTGATCCTGTTTGCCCTTTAGTCGTTAAGAAATTGGCCCCCAAAAGAGTAGATTTCTGTAATGGATGACCACGAATGCGCTCATTTTGCTTTCTTTTTCTTGTCGATTAAAACGAGGCGTCAGGTTGACTTCTCGCTGACCGATTTTGTTATTCAGCCATTGTAACAGCGTTATGTTTTCTTCTCTTTTACTTCAGATGAAGGAGTAGCTTTAGCTTTATTATCGTTATAATACATTATTACATACATAAAAATTACGAAGGGGACTTTTTTTCTAAATTATTTTGAAATAACTTTTGTTAAAGCCATACCTTTTTTCATTTGTACCATATGTACAGCTTATTTTCCTAAAAAAAACCACCCATCATAATTTGTCCAATGCAAAATTTATTTTTCGAAAAAACCGCCTAACCCCTATTTTCTGCTAAGTACAGGGGACAAATTAATTTGTGCAAAACTTCGGAGATAGATGTTGTCCCCCTGTTACTTTGATCTTCATAAGTTTTGTACTTTTGGAAATTTCTCGAAGACCTTTAGACAGCCTGAGATCTTAGGAGTGAGGTTTTCGGTTGGCGAAAATTAACGAAACTGTCTTGCGTCAGTCAGAATTGGGTCATTTTAATTTTTGTGTATATACTACTGAGTTCAATCCTCAGTAATGACTGCCTAACTTTGTTGTTAGTTAATTTTTTTAATTTTCAGGAAGTCTTCAGAAATTATCTTATATTGTTTCAACTGAAAGATCGATCTATTTTGTATTTCCAGTTTTTTGTGTGGTTTAAATTATTGAAGTTTATTAGATCAAATATGTACTCCAGTTGCATTGAATTTGTAAATAGAATTATCAATTTGTATTTCCACGTACAAGTGTTTTTTAAAGAGATCTATTACGAATGACTATTTAAAGTTTTGTTGATCGGAGATCTATGTGAATCAGTGCGAATCTCGGCTGTCTATTCGAGTCGATCGGAAGTTACTCTCTAGTGACGCCACGCTGCGTGACACTGGTGGAGTGCACAACTTGTGATCGACTCGAATGGACTGTTGTTATTCGGGCTATATATGAATGAGATTTTATTTTGAATAAAGTTGAGTTTAGTTCATACCACTGTTCATCTTCTTGTGGTTCGAAGGCCCTTGAATCCAAGTGTTTTGGGGAACTCCGCGTCTTGCCTGCACAAGGGTAGTCTGCGTTGGAATGGTTTTCCCCCACGACGAAAGATCTTTTTTCGTATACTGGCCGCGCGAGAATTGGGGCTGGAGAGAAGCTCTATTCGTACTGCAAACGCTTTTTGCGCAGCCTACATAGACCCTTTTCATAAATGGCTACCAATTTAAAATTCTTTGTATGTATTTAAATTAGTCTCTCAAAACTCGTTTGGGAGTAAAAATTCTTTTGAATTATCAACTCAAGAACAAGGTTAATCAGGCTAATTTAAATACATACAAAAGAATTTATAATTGGCAGCCATTTATGAAAAGGGTCTATAAGGGCGCGGTTTTGCGCTCCTCTAACTTGAGGGGAAGGCCAGCGCGATCGCTGCGCGTTGAAGCCTGTAGGCTTTTCTAGCGGACGAGAAACTTATCCTGCATGATTGGTTACAATCTGCTGCACCGTTATAATTTTTAGGAGGGCGGAGGTTGGGCAAATTTTTACAGAGTAAGAATTTCTAACTGCAGGAAGGATTTTTTCGTTCTCAATTTTCCTTGTCTTGGCTCGCTTTACCTGTTCATTAATGTTTTCTATAAATTGCCCAGCCCCCCACAACTGTTGTCGGTTTAATATCAAGGTAAAGACATGATCATGACTAGCGTGCAAAGAGAATCACCTCGCTACTCCCAGGTAAGAAGAGAGGCTTTTAGAACTATGCCAAGAAGAGCAGACTGTGAGCAGTCTCTCTCTCTCGCTCCCAAATCCGCGGGGAAGAGCACTGGCACGAAAAACGAGAGGAACAAAGCCATTTGCCCGGCGTAGCCGCGAGTAGCGCTAGCATGGAAACGAGCAAAAAGAGAATGCTCTGGTTTTATAGAGCGGATCTTTGCTGCTCACCCCTCCGATTTCATGTTTTGCGTTCTTTCCCGCGGATTTGCGAGCAAAAGGGAGATTGCTTGGTTTCTAAGACGTGAGTATTTGCAGAAAAACGTTACAGTGCTCAAGGGTTTCATTCAATTCATTATATTGTACCTAGCTAAGTCAAACAGGAGTAATCTATGTACACATGCGCTCCTTCGCTCGATAAGAATCAGCTTTTGTCTTAGTTAAAAAACATTAAAGGCATTATTTACATTATGAGACAATGTATCTTTCGGATGCCATTTTGAAAAAGCTGAAACTTTGGGGTTGAGTAGGTTATATTAAGCCATATTAAGCTAACTAAAGCGTAAATTAAGAAAAAACCCTCGGGAAATACCCGAGCGGGCTTCCGATCGATTCTTATAGTTTAATGCACTGCAGTGCGTGTTGCTTAGCAATATCTCTGTCGAAAAGACTGCGGGCTCAGACAACCATCAGGCGTCGCTTTCCATTCGACCAAAAGTTCTGGTCGGAAGTTCAGGGAATTTCATCGGGGGCATTAAATACGCGGGCGGAGGACTGTTCCGAGGATCGTCATCTTGCGTTAGATAAAACGGTGGGGGAGGCTCGTACACAACAGAAGGGCTCCCCTTCCCATAATCCTCTTCGTCCTCGTCATCAGAATACGTTGGTTTGTTGAGTGAGGTTTCCGAGATGTACGATGGAGGCAGACTCGGATCATCGTCGGGTAGGACAAGCGGTTTGCCAGGCAATGGTTTAAGTTCAATCTCTGATCCCAAAACGATGGGTTTTCGCTTCTTAAACGTGCGTTTCTCGCTCGAAGGTTTCGGTCTTCGTCGCCTTAAATACCAAAACAGCAAGGCCGCTAGAACGATGATAATAACAACAATAAGAAGGCCTACAAGAACGTGTTTGTACCACAAGTTTTCTTCCACCCTGGCCTCTTTTCGAGCAGGGTCGATCGGGGTTTCAGTTGGAGCGATGAAAGATCCGTTACAAACGCCAAATCGTTCCTCGCTCGCGCTTACAACGGGAAAGCCTTGTAACGCTTCCCTGAATTCCTCTCTTACTTCGCCGTTCGGAAGAAGCATCTTGTTTGTGACGAACTGCAGTTTTTCCTCGTCACAGCTGTCTGTAGGCAACGAGTCATTCGTCCAGGTCATGATCACAGATCCGGGAGAGAACTTCAACACCCTGATCTTCGATTCGTCCGCGTCGTCGTAATAGCCAGCAATCTTCTTCAGTAGCGCGAGCCTTAAGGCTAGATTAAACGTGGCAAATTCGTTGGTTATTCTGACCCTCAATTCCTGTGCGACTGGTTTCTCTGAAGGAACAACAAGAACCTCAAACGCATCAAAAGTCTCTGCGCTGTCGTTATCTCGAGCCCGCAGTACTAACACCTGACCCAAAATTCCATCAGGGACATGCTCGTCCAGCGGTAATCCGTTTATCGTTTGACTGGCAATGTCAAACTGTAGCCAAAAGTCTGTCGGAATGCTCGAACCATTTGCAAGGGTCATCGATAGAGTCAAGTTACGCGTGGTCACCTGGTCTTCCCTGTCGTAAAACGTGTCATTGGGTATTATGAACTGCAGGGCCTTACCCGCAGGAGCTCGTACCCGCCCTATGTTGTTAAGAAGTAGCGGGGGAAGGTTGGGTGGCGATGTTGGCGGCGCAGTGGCTGGTACAGATGAGGTAGGTAGCACGCTGACTGTCTGGGTCGTGCCTGTCGCTGATACAGACGGAGTCGTGTTCGATGAAAACAAAGCAGAGCTACTTCGAAGTGTACCTAGAATGGAAGAAAAATGAAAAGAAAAGCTGGAATATTTAGAAGTACGAGAGACAAACGTAACACTACTAGAATCTGGCGGTTTGGACAAGGGGATTGCAGCTAAAACCACAGTTTGGGAAATGCTAATTGCACGGAAACTTATTGTCGATGAAACTATACCGGGACTTTGCTTTGGAGCGGTGGGTGTGGTGTAGGTGTGTGAGGCTGTTTGAGAAAAAGTCGCAGTAGAAAGAAGTGAAGTGGAGAATCGTGAGCGTGACAGAAGATTTCGTGATTTGGTGATACGAGAAAAGGTGACGTGACGGGTGAGACTTACGCGCGATAATGGAAGCGAGGCAGTACTGATGAAAGTCCCGGATGTAATGAAACTTGGCAATTTTACAGAACTAAAACTGGAATAGCTTCTATAAGAGCTGTTTAGAATGACGCCAGACTTACTTGAAGAAAAAGAAATTGTACTTAATGAGATCGTCGGAAAGCGGCTTAAAACAGTGGATTTCTCCAAGAAAGGAGATGAGAAAGTTGCCGTTTTGTATGTCATCGAGGTTATTCTACGGGTCGAGGTCTCCAGGGTTGTAGAAGGGAATGCTTTGCTTGTCTCTCTTGAGGTATAGGCCTCTTTTGCTGTTGTCATCTTTGTTGTTTTATCCAGAGGTGTTGAGATCCGTGGACTTGAAGTCAGTAGTCTTGCGGCTGATGAAGTTCTTGAACTTGCCGATTCATAGGCTAGAGTAGCCACGGTCAGACTTCGTGACGGTAATGCTGTCTTCAAAGACAGCTGATTGGAGGATTGTATCACGCTGAAAATTGATGTCGCTGTCGACCCTAGCGAAGAAAACAGTAGCGAAATCGATTGTGGAATGGTGGACACAACAGTGACTGAGGATGTTTTGGAGAGGAGTGTCGTGACAATCAACTCTGTTTGGGAACTAGAAGCGTGACTCTTGATCACCCTTGATGTCATATCAGAAGTCACGCTTGGCGCTGCTAGGGATGTCACGGTTATCATCACTCTTGATGTCACGGTTGATACTGTACTAGTGTTTGTCTTTAATGAACCTATTACAGACGAAGAATAAAGTTCTGATGGCCGTACTGTAGAAACAGCTGAGGATGAAGGCGTGACTTTGACTGACGAATAGGAGACACGAGGTGGTGTGACAATGCGGTTGATTGAAGTACTTTGAGAAACAGTTCTGCTACTCTGAATCACATCTGAACTACTCCTTTGAGTGACAACCGAGCTCTTTGATGTCATCGACAAACTTGTATTAACCATGGAATTGGCTTGCGTGCCTTCAGAACTTAACGATGATCCTACAAAAATGGAATTTGTAACTACAACCGTGCTTCGCTTTGAGAGCGTGACAGCTGAAGCGTTACTCAGTGTGCTTGCAGTGCTCTTGATTTGCGGTGACGAAAATCTAACAGAAGTCATTCTTGCTCCAACAGTTGTATAACTTGGTGCAGTGGAAGAGTTCATTTTCACTAGGGTGCTTCTAAGTGTCACTACAGTTGCGTTGTGTGACGTGACAGTTGTTAAACCTTGGGACAATAAACAACAAAGTGTCACGGGAGAAGAAGTCTATTTGAGTAAACAGACGACTTATGCCACTGAATATAAAACTATTACCATGGCCATTACAGGGAGAACAAGGAAGTAAACTTGCGAAGCACATCATCCTATGATTAAATGTATGTTCCCCAACACAGTGAATGAATAACAATGTAAAGTATATGTTCCAACTCATAAAGCGACAGGAGGAAAAGTATAAACCAGATTGAATAGAAAAGAGAGCAAAGGAGTTAAAAGAATAGCGATATCACCCCCAACAAGGGTGAAGAAATGAACGCCGACATAACGTATGCGTCAAGAGATAGACGGAATGCATCGACAATCCAACACCACAAAGAACAATGTATGTTTGTACAGAAAGGAAAGTTAGTGGAGAAAATTAAAAGATCTCTAAAAAACGTCCATGTATGGCGAGTTGTTTGTAACTTCAGTGCAGTGTTCAATAACATTAAAGTGCTTGATGTGCAAACAATTCACTGGTGTCTTACCACTGGTTTTCAGAATGCTGGTGATCCTGTTCACTTGAGGTCTTGATGTGGGTATGACTGTGACACTCGGCTGGACTGAACTGGGAATCTTGCTTGAGACATTGAAAACTTTACTGCTGGAGTGCGGGACACGCGTGCTACGTGAAAGCGTGCGTGTACTCCGTGTGGAATTCACAGGAATACTAAATTCCGTCTGCATTGTGCTCCGTGAAAGTTCTAGTGTACTCACAGAGCTTGAAGACGCTGATCTTGTAAAGCTTGACGCATTTTGAACTGGTGAGCTGGTTGGTATTACTGTAGCAGATGTTGGTACCACCGTGATGGAGATTGGTGTTACTGTGACTGAGGTTGGTATCATCGTGGCTATTAGGGTGCTGTTAATTCCAAAGGTTGAACTTGCCAGAAGAAATGAAGAACTCATAACAAGGGCACTGGAGCTAGGAGAAACAGTCGCAATTGTACTTAACACTGCTGTTGAATTTTGCAACACTTCGCTCGACTTGATGATGCTACTTGCGCTGATAGCAGTCGTCAAGTTTTGTGACTTCAACGTTGACGTAACCAAACTTGAGTTCAACAAGGGAGTGGTCGTAGTTAGGCTGACTTCCGTAGTTGATATCACTGTTCTGTTTCCCGTAAATATGGCACTGGTTAGCAGAGAAGTTGACTTCAAGACTGTGCTAATGTCTGTGGAAATTAAACTGCTCGTGTTCATCACACTGCTTTCTGCAGATGTGAGAGCGCTAGAAAATGTAACACTTGTTTTGGAATCAGCTACTAAACTGCTTGTGTTGGGCAGCGAAACGGTGGCAGAACGAAAAATTGATTTGCTGCTCGGCAGAACGAACGAAGAAGTATTGGTGACACTTCTACTTAAGCTGGGAACATCTAACGAGGAATTTGCCACAAATACTGTTGATGAGACTGTTTGTGTAGAAAGCATAACTTGCGTCGCGTTAGACGAGAAACTTCTTTGAGGAGAGACAGACGAATTCCCAAGTCGCGTAACAGCACTTGTCAGGGCCGAAGATCTTTCTTGTGATCTTGAAAGGGCGGTGGAATTCAAGCGAACTTCAGAACTTGCAGACGCTGTCACAACTGACGTGTTTGGTAACTTCGTCAAGCTACGACTCAACACAGAGCTTGGAACCACGCTCGAAAATTGAAAAGGAGTACGTGATGAGTCTGAGCTTAACAGGAATGTAGTTGTTGTGCTTTTTGGGGTAGACGAAATGTTCACACTCGATTTATCAACTCCTCCAGAAGTGCTAACGACAAGAGTGCGATTAGTGGTGAAGGTACTCGGGAGTGTTCGGGTTCCACTCGTCCTGGTTGGCAAAAACATCGACGTTGTCAAGGTCACAAAAGTTGACCTCTCGCTTATAGATGTTGAATTCACCACTGCAGTTCTCTTGGCTGTGGAGGGCAATTATGAAATGGAAACATGGATTAGGCAACAAAACACGATATTTGAAAATTTCCGTCCACAATCCATGCAGTTTACATTTACTAGAAGATGATATCCGAGACAGGAGTATGCAGACACTTCATGTGGTTTGTCATGTAGCATACTCTGGTTCTCGGCTGACCGCTGGTCGAATTGGGAAGAGAAAAATTGAATTAAAATTTTTTATGTCTTGTAAATTCTTCGTTTACCAAAAACGCAAAAAATATGGAATTCTGCGAAAAGGAAAATTGGTTAAGAAGAGTTAAGGCCAAGACTGGCTGACAGTACAACGATTAACCAGAAATCTTTCAAGCTAGAAGAGAAATGAAGGTATGTTTGACTTTGATGCCTGAGAACAGATCTCTGAAGCACTCAGATTATAAAGAAAGAAAAGAGTAAAAGAAAGGCAAAAGTTTAGTGTGGTTAACAGTTTAAGCTACGATAAATGCAATCATGAAATGTGATCCACTTCCAGTAGTGTCATCCATCTAAATTATGATTACTATTTTTTTAGCGTACGTAAGATTGTTGATTAAGACTGTGAGGCTTGAAGGTCAGGGGACATCAGACTTGTCTTTGTTCATTTCAGTTCCAATATTGAAATAGAGATTCTCCCTACTAGTTACTACACATTTCCCTTAATGCCAGTTCTGAGAATTCAGCAGTACATAAAGACAATATCCCTGGGAAGTCAATATCAGTGGTTTCCTGTTATTCTAAAAAATGTTCCTTTACAGGACAATAAATTATTTATAAAGGAAATGAGAAATTTTTAGAAGATGGTTGTTTTCATCCGGAAACCATGGAGTGGTTGTCATGGTAACCACAAATCAAACAGCATAAATATATTCACAAAAGATGTTTTTCAGTCATATACACAAGTTACACTGAAAGCAATTCCGATTAGACTGCGCTGAAAAGCTGTACTAACAGATACAAGGCAAACTTACCGGTAGTCGTATTCACTGTTATCACCACACTGCAAATGAAAGAGAGGAAAAAATTTATTACATAGTGAATTAACCTACATGAATTACACTAGAGAGGGCCATGGATAGGGCATCCTGAATTTTTTTTCAAGTTCATTGTTCAATATCTGTCCCATAAGTTCCCAATCTTATTTGTTTTCCGTCTGTTTCAGTAGTTCTTTTGTGCTCTTCTACCTACTAGGTAAATGGACAATTTTTTTTATTCCGGATTCCTACTATTTGAAAGTAATTGTGTTTATTATACGGCTAGTTCTGCAAGCAGGCAAGATGAATCAAATCCGACACTGTGATTGGCTACCCAAGCGGGCAAGATGGAGCTATCTTGCCCGCGCAGGACTACCCGCCGTGTCCCGCAAGAAAAACTTCCCCAAAAGCCATATAATAAATCCTTTATTGACCAAGCTTGTTCGGTCAATATGGCTGGATATTGGCCTCATTCTTTTTTTTGGGAGTTTATGGACCTCAACTCCATCTCGGTCCATAAACACGCAAAAAAAAGAACTTGGCCAATATCCAGCCATCTTGATCTCACACTTGGTCAATAACCCATATATCTCACATTACCTACTGTGACATTTAGCCAATGTTTGTGCAGAATTTTCACATTCTGGCAAAAGTAAACTATATACTAATCTGATGTGCCAATTTTTAAATAAAACCACAAATAATTTCAAATTATACAGTCAACACTTATAGGAGAGCCTGTAAGTTGGTTCTCTTGTTTGGGTTTTACCTGAGGAGCTAAAAGAAAGTACTGTGATCACTTCTCACCTTGTTAAGTTCACACTTGTTACAAGAGGAGAGGCTGTCAATGACGACATGATAACAGTTGGTGCAGATGTAACACTTGGTTGCAAGGTAGCACTTGTGATGTTTCCAACAACAGATGTCATGTTACTGGTAGATGTCACATTCAACCTTTTAGAGCTTGATGATGGCAGCACAGTGCTTGAGGGCTGGATCAATAAACTTGACAGGGTATCACTGGAGACGTTTAGTGATGGAACTAAGGAACTTGTTATGGCAAAAGATCTTTGTGTGCTGGTCATTGTTGATACAAATGAGGTTGTTAAGAATGTTGACATTGGCATTGGTGAAGTTCTGTTCAACAACATTGTACTTTCAAGTTGAAGAGTTGATGAAAGCAAAGTTGGAGAGCTTGTAACAAAACCACTTGTCACAAATGATGATGTGGGAGAAATTGAGAGGGTGCTTGCTAATGTTGCTGACAAGATAGATGATGAATTAATTGTTTGATTGACTGATATTGTTACAAGTACTGATGTGGTAGCAATGGCCACGGAGCTCTTTGATGTAATAACTGTAGGAGTTGGTAAGGTGGTCAATGTTGGTGATGTAACATTTGGTGTCGATGAATTTAACTGTGATGTACTAATAGTTATTACAGAAGTTGGCTGAAAAGTGATACGAGCAAGTGAAGGACTTGATAAAAGACCAGTAGAAGCAATCAGTGTTGTTAGGTTGGAAGACGCAGCAAATTGGGAAGTTCTTGTTACCTCTGTGCTGTTCACTTGTGGTGTAGAGGGTATTAGCACTGTAACATTTGACAAAGGTGTTGTACCAATTGATGGTACGGTAGGTGAGCTTAAGACAAATGTTGCTGATTTGTTTGGTGACATAACAAAGATTGAGCTGTTCCTTGTCCCTGTTGCTGCTGGAAAAGATAAACTTGAGATAAAAGGCACTGACAAAGAAATGCTAGGAGATGCTGTTCTTGTTGTAAATGTGTAATTCAGTGATGGAGTAGTGACTAAGGATGATGTTCTGTTGACAAACTGTGTTGCATTTCTTGACAACACAGGTGTGGAACTGGTCCCCATTAAAATCGAAGAATTGAAGATTGAAGTTGGTGAGATACTTGTCATCGAGCTACTAAAGTTGGTGACGCTTAAGGACTGGACTACTGTCTTACTAAATGACTGACTTGATGTTGTCACGTTTATGCTAACACTAGATGACTGAATGTCTGTTCTGTTTGGTGACTGACTTGACACTGTGAAGTTGATGCTAAGAGTAGACGATTGAATTGTCTTTGTTAGTGACCCACCAAATACTGCTGTGTTAATACTAACACCAGTGGATTGGACAATAGTTCTGTTTGGTGTGACACTTGATGTTGCAGATGTAGATACCGGTAATGTAATAGTTGAATTAACACTAACTGCAGACGATGTTAAAGTAACAGTTCTCAACGTGACCACTGATGTGGATATATTTGACATTCTAGTGGGTGGGGCATTAGTTGTTGTGGGAGTAGGGGTAGGTGTGAATCCAATCCCCCCTGCTGCTCTCCTTACTCTGCGTCTAGCCACGTTCTTTTGCGCACCAGACATGACATGCCAGCCCACAACTGGGAAACCCAACAGGGTACTTATGGTTCCATCTTGAGCATCAGTTTCAAGCATTGAGAAAGCTGTGTCTTCAAGCTTGAATGCACCACACCCTATGTTCCAAGTCAGCAAACTCCTAGACCCCTTGGAGAATCTGCCATCTCCCACACCAGCTGCCATAATGGCCGGGTTATCAAGCTGTTCAGTCACTGGATGGGAGCTTTCACCAGGAAAGAAGCTAACTTTACTAGTATGGATGCTAAGGTGATCAGCCATTTTCGACAATAAAACCATTCGCTCATGGCCATTTAGGCTTTGCATGTCGGCATTGAGTACAACTGTACCCAGAACTGCCTGGGTACCAGGCACACAGGATAAGCTATGAGAGGGCTTGTGGTAGCTCCTAGAACCTCCAGTACCAAAATGAACTGACACTGGCAGTTCATTGCTTACAGGCATAACAATGATGGAAAAGGATCGTGATCCACAAACATGACCTCTTACTGCACTGTCCTTTGTCAAGGCCACCACCAGGATATTGTATGTCCCATCATCTTTATCTGAGGGGACGCCATACAGTTGTTTCTTCTCACTATTGTAGGATAACCAGTGTGAGAGAAATCTGTCGGCTGTTTCTGAGACCTAAAATGTTATTAATAGAAACAAGAAAAAACATAAGCTATGTGATAAGACCATGAGGAAACAACAGGTATCACAGCAGGGGTAGTGCTGCAACGATACAGCGATGTACTAGTGAATCACAATATTTTTTGTCACGATACAAATATCGATATTACGACAAGATGTCATGATATTGCATGTATGATATTGCAATTCTTCATGAATAAAAAATTCATCATTCAGAAATAACTGTCTTTTATGACTCCTTACCCAAGTCCAAGCCCTTTTAGAGCTATTTATTAAACAAAGGGACCTGGCAAAGGGAAAAAAAGTTCCATCTTCGCTTTGTATTGCTTTGCTCAGGTCACGTATCTTTCAAGATGGCCACACAAAAGCATGCGCAGTTCCAATAAGTTGTCAGCTGACACAGTCTGATGCACCCACGGACAAAACAGATGGTTCATCCGTTCTTTGCAGCTCTTCTTCGCCTGTCAGTTGTATGTAATGATGTACCATATCGTGTATCATATCATGGCACTTGTATTGAGATAAGTATTGTATCATGAGAAATTGTATTGTTCCAGCCCTGACAAGGGGTGCTTACCATTTAACCAAAAAATCTAGAAATTTTGGTTGAAAGTTAGGTGGAACAGTAATTATTACTATAGAAAAATGAGCTGTAAATGGTAAGCATCATCTTCTTTACTTGGTTTGCTGATTTTAGAAAAACCCTTTCCATTGTTCAACATTTATCCCAACTGGTTTAGGCCCAGGTCACACTAGAGCCAATTTTGTTTGTTTAAGTAATAAACATGTCAATAAGTAGCTTAAAATAAGTGTGACCCCCAGTTTAAAAAACTTGGAACTATTTGAATTTGCTTTTACCAGTGTGATCTGGCCCTTATTCTGACAAACCATCGTAAGCACCCCAGATAACTGTGCAACTTGTCTTGCAGTAATGTCACCTTTCTTTGTCAGAAAAGCCACATGAAATATTGGTGCAACATTTATTGGATGCCTGAGCCATCAAAACTTCGTTCCCTGGGAACAAGTTCGAAGCCAGCAGTGCAAAAGAAAGTTGTTACAACAAGGCCACAGTCAAGACTATAAGTATTCAATGCAACCTTAACAGTGACAACATGGTTCAGTTTGGGCTGTTACCCTTGGCAACATATCCTGCAACTTGTGTTGCAACAGTGGCAAACAAATTACACATTCCAAAACATTATTATTGCTCAGTGTAATATCGCCTTAACTCATTTACAAATATTATTATTGCTATTATCATAGTATAGCGACTAATAGCTTACCACAATGCTGTCCACTTCACAGTCAAACACACTTGTGGATATGTTGTAACTGAATGCTGATCCAACATAAACTACTGCATCATTTAATTGACTTTTAACAGAAGGTGTAGGCTGCAAGCTTTCTTGACATGATACCAAAGGCAAGAAAATCCCTCCAAGAAAACAGGCGATCAGCAATAACGAATGAAGTCTAAGTCTTGAAATTTTCTTTGTGGACACAGCTCTTCTTAAACCATCAAGAACAGCATGGGACAGACTTGCGAGCAGCAATAGCAGATTGAAAGAACAAAATATATTAAACCAAGTCCACTTTGGTCTAGCACTTAATAAAGATTTCCTTCTCCAGGGTTTACACTTCCTATAGTTTCTACTACATGTTTTACATGCAGTTCTCAGAGGATCATAATTTTCTGAAAGTTGTGAGTTATCAATACATCTTTCAAGGACTGTCCAAACAGACACACCCGACGTAGTCTTATTTCGCTGACAACATGAAAAGGCTGTGCCATCCATCTTCAATCAATGAATTCCTTTATCTGTTCTTTCCCTCTGTTCCAGTTAAAATCATCATGAGCAGACAACAGATCGGCTGCTGAAAATGGAATATAAGGAGATTGTTGGAAGAAAAGAGCCACACAAATTCAAAAGCCAAAATCTCCACATGTCAAATACTTGTATCGTAAATTATACTACTCCGCTACAAAAGCCAAACTTCTTGGCTAACCTTGTTTTATGCCAACATGTTTACTTATAATGCTATACTGTAGACAATTCATTCATAAGGTAGATATTTTTGATAATGAAGTCAGATATACACGGACCTGTTGCGGTTTATAATTTGGAAGGAATAATGTTGCCGTATCGACACTTCATGTTCTAAAATAACTCTGATAGTCAGCCACGATGGAAAGAATGCACAAGAAGAGATTGCGGCAAATGCGTATGTGCACGAATATAATTATATGATCTCGAATTTCGTTTCCTTGTTTTCATGGTTACATATGCAAATAGTGAGCTGAAAACAACAGCGTAACGGCAATTTTTTCTAGTGGAAACATTTCAACCACTTTAATGGAAAATTGATGGATCGAACCTTGCTTCTGTTTGTCTAAAATCGGCTTTAACGAAGAAAGTCGAAAACTTAAAGAAGATATTGGCAATTGTTTCTTCGCACTTAAATGATAACATCAAGATTGTATTCGGAAAATCTATCCAAGCTAGCGCCGGCTAAGTCTTAGCTACCGCTTCGGTTGGCCATGGGAGCTTCACGTTTTCCTCTTACCCCTTGAAAAACACAACTTTTTGAAGCTGAAAATATGTTTCAAAGGCGTAGTTTACAGTTCTGAAAAAAAATTACAGTTTTTAAACAGAGCTTTTTTTTAACCAGCTGCACGATCGCTGTCCGATCGGATAAAGGAATACCAACGGATGAAATAAACATGTTCGAATTCGAGCTGTTTTCCACAATAAATCAAACAATCAACCTTACCTATAGTTTCCTCGATCGCAAACGAAGTCTTCTATGCATTTCTTGTTGCGTTTTCACGGTAGCATTCTACAAAATGCTCTCGATATTGCCTCAGCACAGATTACTCAGCGAACATTACCCAGCGAACCATCGATCGATTCAAATTTCCTTACTCTTCGAATCAATAATCAACAGCGTCGTTCGGTTACCGAGGTCCCCGAGGCATTTTCGAAAGCCGCGTCATATTCCAAATTTGGAACGCGACTGATTGAAAAGACCTGGGAACGAGATTGACTCGAGACGGAAGATTAGAATACTGGAACGGACTTTTTGTCTGGTGATCCCGGACTAACGGCCTTAACTTTTTACTTCAAAACAGTTTTTTTTTCCAAATTTACTTTTGGATTAGATGCCATGAAGTCTTTCCTTGCTCACGGGAGTGTCCATTTTTTTTTTCTCTTGGGGTAGTTTTTTTTCTCTTGGCCCTTTATTCCTCCCGAGGCCCTGTCAGCTGCGATGCAGTAATATCCAAGTGCAGACCTGCCAATCCTCTCAGTTTTGCTCCCAGTTTTTCCTCTTTGCCTCATGCACTCCAAAAGAAGATCTGGAACCTCCAGGTTTTTCTGGATAGATTATGATATAAAGCTTCTAAAAGCTTGTTTGATAAAAAAAAATTTCTGCTCAAGAATCACTTTTTTGCTTCCATTGTACAGTGGAATCTCGTTAATACGACCACCTTCGGGCCATGAAAAATTGGTCGTATTAACGGGGTGGTCGTACTAACGAGGTAGGGTCACGGCATTATGATGCAACACGCCTTAAACATGTAATGCACATGAATACCTTTAATTCCACTATAAATCAACCTTTTTACAATTATACTTGACTTGATCTTTTTTTACAAGTGTTTAAATGGTCTTTTAAATATTAACCTATCCATGTTTATTAATTCCAGAGACACTGCAGCATGTAATCTGAGAAATGCTGACCTGTCATTTAAAAGTCAATATTCAAGAACAAATATTCTGAAGTACTCTTATTTCCATAGAACAGTCAAAGCCTGGAACTTTTTACCCTTGCTTGTCAGAAAGTCTGAGTCTCTTTCTGAATTCAAACGACTTTGCAAAACGTATTTTTATCAGTTAGATGCTAAATTAACTTAATCTTTCTTCTATTATTATTATTATTATTATTATTATTATTATTATT
>Ga0126338_10000339_pt1 | contig 24016 bp, 15 predicted proteins | sample OrbCmetagenome_2_FD_92529 | JGI IMG/M metagenome (GOLD analysis project Ga0126338, IMG submission 92529) | Coral microbial communities from Petempiche,Puerto Morelos, Mexico - Orbicella C C metagenome | ecosystem: Host-associated > Invertebrates > Cnidaria > Coral | place: Petempiche,Puerto... | reverse complement strand
TGACGATTCGTCAGCTCTAATTGAATTTACTCCCTTGTGAAAAACAAGAGTGTCAAATTACCCTTTGTAACTAAAAAATAAAAATATCTCATTATATTTGCATGCAACAAGAACAAAACAATCATTACCTGCACTTACTATGGTAAACGTTAGAACTGTTTCAAATCTAAATAGCCACATCTCCTCTAAAACATGTACTAAGAACTACAAGTGACGATTCGTGACCTCTAATTGAATTTACTCCTTGTGAAAAACAAAAGTATCAAGTTACCTTTGTAACTAAAGATAAAAGTATCTCGTGCCATTTGCATACCACTTACTCATGAACTGTTTCAAAACTCAAGGCTCATCTCGTTCATAATTAGCCACCATTACACTGAACATTATGCACTCTAAATTAACTCAATGTATGTATGTAACTGTCACACTCCGCTCCAAACCGGACTAAAAATCACAAACCAGCAACATACACATTGGTCTTTATGTTTCAATTACCAAAGTCCTTGTGTTTAATACAATAAAACGCTTAAGACTTCACATACCTCACTTAAATTATCTTGAACAAAAATAATTTCCTTTTTCTTCAACTGCAATTCGTGTTGGTTATTAATGTGAACAAGCGAAAACCCTGATAACACTGAAGAGAAAATATTTAGTTTCGTTAAAACGTATCTTCTCATTCCAGTAGTAAACAAGACTCAACCAAGATTAACAAGTAAACAAGATTAAAATTGTAAAATCGTCACAAAATATGTTTTTGTTCTGTTGACCAAAAATTAATTGTAGTCTCTTTGCTTTTCACACTGACACTTACCAGTGGATGCTGAAGTTAACGACACGCCTGGAACACTCATTACGAACTCTGCAGCAATACTTAGGTTTCAATATACAACATGCAAATGATTTGAACCTGGTCACAACCTCTTCATATTCCCAGTAGTGCATTCCACTCACCTAAAATACAATTGATCCTATCATAGAAACCACTTCAACTTGTTTTTCATTCACATCTTAAACCTAGTAACAGAGCGGCTCAAGACTCAATTCAAGAACTTATCTAGTGGGAAAAGCTCACTCTTCATCGCATGCTCGTAGTTATATGCCAAACACTATGTTTCTTTGACTGTTTATCCAGTTGCAAATAATTATCAAACTCGCCGACATAATCCTCAGCCTAACCCACAGAAAATGTCAAAGTAAGCCCAATATATGAATACTTCCTCCTCTTTTATAGAAGCCAGAGAATAAATATGGCCATTCTGGACTGTATCGGGATCGAATCTTCTCACAAACCATTTACCTTTACAACAAGAAATTTGATTGACTGTTTATAGTAGATCCAATCTGATTGGTGTGACATACATACATCTCTCACTCACTCACCCATTGATCCGTAACATACCCGACACGCCGACTAAGAGGTATTTTTTTTACAAAAAAATAACTCAAAAATTGGCCCCTAAAAAAGATCTTCTGGGGCCACTTTGGCCCTCAAGTAAAATGTTCTGGTTGAAACACTGTTATCCATGCACAGTTCTTTTGTTTTGTTTTGTTTTTCTGCTGAGCCACTCTAGCGTTCGTATCCTTTTTTGTCTTCCCCATTTTGCCAGACCAGCTTCAAGAAAAACAAGCCACAGAAAAATCATATCTCCACCTTGAGGGAATTGCAAAGCACAAGGGTTTTTTTGAGATTTCACAAGTTAATTTCACCAGGAGTTATGGGCGGTGCCTACTAAATCCAAAGGTTTTTGCACCAGGTTAGTACCATGTGGAAAAAGTAGATCTTTGCGAGGACTATTGGAATCCATAAAGAAAACTGGGTGTAACCACGCATTTTTTCGAGATAATTAGCTTTGAATCTCAAAAAAATACTGACATTGGCATTTTTTCTGAAGAAAAAGAAGAAAAGGACAGTTCTTCACAGATTTCGTTAGAATGTGCCTTTACATACAGAAAAGCAAACACATTTATAAGGATCTTAAAACTGCATGGTAAATGGTAACATAAAAATCATTTTTGGTATGTTTTTCACAAAAAAATTGTTGCAACTGCGCTTTTAGCGTCTCTGACAGCCTTCCTCTGGTTCAGCTAAAACACAATCAAGATACCTTTTGTTCACAACCAGAAACTAATCACATGTTGAATAGGCTTGCCACTTCCATTTTGTGACATAAAATGCAGGGGTGACCACGCGTTTGTTTAAAGTACTGTTATTCATCTTTTTTGAAAACTTTTATGGGGCGCATTATATTTTTTCCTGTCACCTGCCCAGTATGTAAAACATTTGCGTATTTCACACTTGTTTTGTGCACGCACTATGCCATTGATGGGAACGTGTTTACAGTTGGATTTCAGTTTAATTTTTGTCAGATAAAAGCTAGTTTTTCAGCTGGGGGACATTAACAGTGAGTGGTTAGCAATATGCTGCTCTTCTCCCCCTGGGTTAAGTACAGGCTCATTAAACTTGATTTGGTCACAGTAGGAAAATCTTGCTTTCAATTTAGTTGTGTACTTGGTAGCGTAGTTGATTGCGTCAATGTAAACCTCAGTGCACGTGTGGTGCTTAAACCATGCCTTGTGTAATGTGCAGAACGTGTTCGCTGTAACAAAAGGAGGCACCTTCCTTAATGGGAGTAAACTTTCCAAGCACTGATTGGCTCAGTTATCTGAGAACCTAGTGGAAGGTGTTTGTGGGTGGAGTTTGTCTGCGAAGCAAGAGTTTTTTTCTTAGCGTTGTTTTCTTATGAATAAATTTTTTCGTTTGATGCAGACATTTTAAAAGAGGTACAACTCAAAAGGTTTTTTTTCGATTGCCCTCAAATTTGGACAGTAGCTAGTTTAACTTATAAGCAACAAGAAGTTGTCTGCAAATTGTTTAATTCGAAATACAATGTATTTTTTCTCCGAGAGCAATTTTTGTACAATCACCTCACATTTTTTAAATGCTATTTTGAAAATGTTTTATAACTTTTTACTGCAAATGAATATGGCGAAATGCAGACGTGTTTTTTTAGTGCTTTGGTTCCTGAAACTGAGGAAAAAATAAATTAGCAAAAAACAAAATTCTCTTTGACTTGTAGCTTTTAAATGGTGATTCAGGCGCTTGCATTCAGTGGTTGTGAAAAATTCGGCATTTCATTTTATTTTAAAATTCTTGGTATAGTTTGATAGCCAGCTCTGTAAGCTTTAATTTGAGATAGGGGTTTAGGTATCTACAACTTAAACCGGATGCGCCACACAGGGTGAGATGAAATTCAGAAACTCTGCTTGCCCTTCAGGCAAGCTGTAATTTCATTTTACTAGCCCAAATCTCTGAGGAGTTAGCCCAAAATTATTTTATTTAATAAGGATAATTAAATCAACTTAATATGCAAAAATAATGTTAATTAATAATACAGAGCTTAGATGAACTAATTCGCTTTGATTTCCCCTTTGAATTAAACCTTATACAATAAAACATTTAGAACACTCAATGAGTGGTTTCAGAAAGTATCCATACCCCCCACTGGTTTTTTCTTCCAGTTTGACCCCAACCCCTTCCCCAGGATTTTCTGTTCCAGGGGGCTTCAACTTGAGTTATTGTATTGTATTGTAAGTAGTGTAAGTGATTGTATTGTATTGTAAGTAATGTATGTACTGCGTTGTAAATTACATTGAGTACGAAGTATTATAAATAATGTAAGTATATCTATTAGTCTTGTAAGTAACATAGCTGTGTAAGTATTGTAAACAGTGTGTGTAACAATGCATAATAATAATAATAATAATGATAATAAAAAGGAAACAAAACCTACGTTCTACAACGAGGCGAATAAGATTGTTGAGGCTTCAAACTGGTGAACTAGCTATGTAGTCGTGGATTTTAATAAAAACACAACTCGCCGGAGGTCGTAGTCCGGCCGTGTTCCTCAATGACCATTCCAAATACAGAATTGTTTTGTTCTTTGAGCTTCGTCTTTGAGGAACAAAATATATCTAAATTACAAACTTAGAATGGATCAAGCATTTATAAATATATGAGGAAAGTGAAACAAACGATTAAGATTCGACTGTATAGTTACCGACGGAGATTGTCGTGCTGAAAGAAGAATGTGCTTCTCAGTCAACCGAAACGCAAACTAATAAGTCGAGGACTCCCAGGTTATTAGCATAACGAAATAGACATTTCATTCAAAATAACAGCCAAGTAGAAATGTGTTCATTTAACTGATTCTATACTGAACCTCTCTTTTCAAGATCTTGTCAAAGGATTTTCCATGATTTACTAGTATGAAATGTGCAAATTTATGTAGCTTGTGTTCATACAAAATAATTGACTGTGCATATACTACGGTCGGTCGACAATAACGAAGTGAAAAGTTTCCTTACCTTCAGATATTGTTTTCTGACATCTCTGCTTATCTCTTATGTTAAAACTATTTTAACTTGTATTTTGGGGGAAAGTAATGTTTGAATCCAAACATGATTTGATGCTCCGAAATCTGCACGTTCCGTAAAGTCAAATATCCAACTCTTTGTGTTCATTGACATCTTTATAACTCTTTAAGAGCTGTAAGTTAACTCTTCAGTCATTATTTGTACGTATAAGTAATCAGGGAAACCAGTAGATTTTATTAAAGAAAAAAATTTGGGGGGTGGTTAGTGGCACTTTAAGCTCTTTTAAATAACCTAGTTAACTTATTCATAGTCAAAACAACGTATTGAATTACTTTACACATGTAGTTATAGCGGCAAAGTAAAGCTGTCAAGCAACATGTTTTTCAAAACACCTGTTTGCCAAAGATCGCTGAAATTTTTCTTTCAGGAAAGGAATACATCAATTAAGTCATATGCTTTGTCTTTGCAGTTTTTAAATGATAATAAGTTTATTTTATGCCTTCATGTTTTTAATTTGTCACATGTTTCAATAACTTTAATCTTATGGTAACCTGAATAACCTTAAGGTTACCGTATACCTTCCCCAAAGCACTTAAAAAAATGTCTGTGTTTTGTCATATTCAATTGCAGTAAAAAGTTACAGAACATTTTTGAAATAGGATTAAAAAAATGTAGAGCGATCGTACAAAAATCACTCTCGAAGAAAAAAGATTTCAAAATTAACAGTTCGCAGACGCGTTTTTGTAGTTTATATTGTTAAACTAGCTACTGTCCAAATATGAGGGCAATTGAACAAATTCCCTTTGAGTTATAACTTTTTAAAGTGTCTGCTTCAAGCAAAAACATTTATTTGAGAAAACAGCGCTATGAAAAATCTTTTGCTTTGCAAGCAAGCTCCACCCATAAACACCTTCAACTGGGTTCTCAGATAACTGAGCCAATCAGTGCAGGGAAAGTTTACTACTGTTATCCTCCTGGTGAAATTTATGCGTAAATCTCCAAAAAACCTCGTCTGCAATGCGCTCAAGGTGCCGAAGGTGGAGCGATAATTTTTCTGTGGCTTGGTTTTTCTTGAAGTTGATCACTGGCATAATGAAGGAGATGAAAAAGGATACGAACTTTTGAATGGCTGGGTGAAGAAAACAAATAAAACAACTGTGCATGGATAATATTTCAATGGGTCTCAATGAGTCCAATGATTCGTCGATATCAGATTCATCGGAGTCTCTGTCAACATCCCTGTTATTGCTGTCAAGTTCCAAATTTTTACAGAACCTTTCTTTCTCTTACCTTGATTTTTTTGCTGGCCTTATATGATAGCTATAGCTTAATCCATGTGGCGAACTTTTGCTTCTTCACTCATTGATGTATTTTCATTCGTTCTTCACTGTTTTCGCTTTTTTGAACTGGTCCATGTTTTTAACGTGGTCTATGTTTACTTATAACTTAATAGACTTACACCTAATACATGTACCAAAAATGCTTGGTAGTCAGAACAACAGTGCTGATCAATTAAGTATCTGTATCTAGGTAATTTCTGTGAAAATCTTCTTGGTTGATTGGATATGTGCCATAGGGCTGTCAATCAAGAGACAAACTTTTACTTCCAGCGAAAATGTAAAACCACCATTTCTCCGCCAATATTTACTCTTTTTCAAAACATTTTTTCAGGAAATAGAGATTATTCTTCGACCACTACGTTGACCCAAAAATCCAAATTTGAAGAAAATTGCCGACCTGAAGGTATACTGTTACCTGAAAAGCCCCATGTGGTGGAGGCATTCGAACTCCAGGACCAGGTAAATCAAAAGCTGCCTCGTGTCCCTTGTTTAGTGCGAAGGTATCCATGGCCAAACCAAACAAGTGTAATGCAAACGTAACGCTAGATCAAGTAAACAGGATACATTTTTACTTCCATTAATTTTAAGAAGAATTATGGCATTAACTCTGCACTGCTGCAAATCAGAGTTGACCAAATCATTAACATGGTTGCTAAGTACAGTCCAAAATCCTTGATGGCAAATTTGATGTCGTGCTTGCACATTGCAACAAAGTATTGCATCCATCCCATCATTACCTCTTGGGTGTGAAGTGGCAGAATCTGGTCTATGTGGGCTCAGCTCTTCCCTTTTGGGCTCTGTTCTCCCCCATATGTCTTCTATTCCATGGTTGACATGGTGAAGTGGATCCTCCTCAGTCCCTACCATGTGTCAGATCTCCTGCAATACTTAGATGACTTCCCTCCCAACTTTAACCAATGTGCTCTAAACCTGGCAACTTCTGTGGCAGTTTGTAAATGATTAGGCCTCCCCCTTCACCCCAACAAGTGTGTAGGTCCTTCATCTTGACGTGTGGTCTTAGGTATCGAATTGGACTCTGTGGCTCGGGGGGCATGTCTTCCTACAGAAAAACTTCTCGCTTTGCAGGAATTAGTACATATTAATACATATTATATATTATAATATAATATGTATATTATTATTGTAGCACCCTGGCAAGACTTGTCACAACGACTTTCATAAAATTTATCATTTATTAGGTTGTTTCCGATCGAAGCATTGTGACATCAATCTTTTGCCTTACAGATAGAAGTTGGAGGGGTCTTCGTTTTCGAGGTCTACATTTTCAACGGGGTCTTCATTTTCTAGGGGTCTTCAGTCTTTGGTCTTTGTTTTCTAGACACCCTGGTCCGAGGAAGTTCAACCAGGGCTCAACACTATTAAACTTTTCAATCTTCTACCCTAGTAGCTAGTGACAACTTAGATGTTACTAGCCAAAAAATATTTACTAGCCAAGCATTGACATTGGCTAGTTCCAATTACTAGCAAGACTGGAAAGCACAACACAAGTGACAGATTCTAATCGAAAATTAGAACAGCCACCTGTGATGAACGCTGAAGCGGAATTGGACAGATCCTTTTTAGTGCAGAGTGCACTATTGGGATGGTTTAGGGGGCTGCTGTTCGCTAAGGCACTGATGCACTAAGCCATAACACCATAACGCCATAAGGTGTAAACTTTAATGTTTGTTTAAAGTGTATATGACACAATTTATTTTTTCTGCTGATTCTGGTAGTTAATAATGTTAGAAAAATGGTGGTAGAGTTTTTAGATTGTGAGAATATTTTGAAACCCCTTTTTTTTCATTCGAAATATGCGTTACTTTCATGTTGAAATTGTCCCAGAGATCGCGCGGCCAAAATGTCACATGATTTACGTCTGTGACATCACTGTGTTTGATAAACAAACCAACATGGCTGAAGGCGAAGGGAAACACTTGAAGCATGGGGGTCGATATTGTGTGGCTGGAGCGCCGAATGGTCAAAGTTGCAAGAATACTAGTTACACACCAGGCATAACGATGCACGATTTCCTGAAAAATCCGACAGTTAGGGCGAAATGGGTTAAATTCATCCAGAGGCATCGCATGGATTTCGCTGAACCAGTTGTGAAATATACTTTGTTGTGTTCAGTTCATTTCGAGCAGAGTTGTTTTGAGAATGACCTAGCTTGGTCCATGGGATTGAAAAAGAGAAGAGACCTAGTTAAAGGTTCTATTCCTACAAGACACACTGTTCTTCCTGAAGGACCTGAAGTTTTGACTGAACGGAAAAAGCGACAAGTAAGTGAATATTTTCTGTTCACGTTGAACCTTATACAGTGGGCTTACAGTCTGTAGCTTACCGCTTCTTGAAGCATTTAAGTTTGTGCATGAAGCTGTTGAAGGATATGCCTGCCAAAAACCCCTTTTTAGAAGTCAAAGATGAAGTTCAGTTTATTTTTTTCGTGCATACTGTAGTTTTGTTTACCACGCTTCACATTCCTGTCTTCTAACAATGGTTTATTTTGTGATTATTCAACAAGACGTTTCAACGGCGGGAAAGAAAAATTAACATGACAGTGGACTAAGCTTGATAAGAACAGGGTGTTGTATCGTGAAGCTCGCGATCTGTAAATTTTGAAACTTAGTATGCAGTGATATACACACCTGTGCAACAAATTTGATGTTTTTCGTTTTTAAACAGCTAAGGCGAGATGCCTTTGGAGAAAAATGGAGGCTTGGAAAAAAAGGAAACTAGGTACTGTGGAAGAAGTCACTGAAGGCATAGATTTAGTTGCCTTAGGTGGTTGCAGCGATCCAACTTAGTCAGATGCTATTACTAAGTCTAGCATTCAAACAGAAACAGCTTCAACTGCCAGCAATACCACCATTGCCATGGACATGACAACCCCAAGCGCAAGTCCAACCTCAAGCACTACTGCCACTGCCTCTGACATGGTTATAACTACCTGCACCACCCCTCTCACTACAGCAAATCCTGTGTGCACCCCATCTCCAGCAGTGACGCCAAGGTTATCTGTGAGTAGCAACTCTTGTGGGAGTGACTGTGCACATAAAAGGAAATACAGAAGTCTACAAAAGACCAATGGGTGCCTGAGAAGAAAAATCACAGAACTGAAGCAGAATGTCAGAGAATTAAAAAGTGTGAGTACAACGTAAAAATATTGTATTCTTTTTAACTAGTGTTAAAGAGGTTGTTCTATCCAATGTTATTATTAATAGTTAATCACTGCTTGTACATGTATGTGTCAACCAAGACTGTTATAAATACCAGTCAATAAGTCCTGAGTCATTCCTGAAACCTTGCTACAAGCAAGTGATAATCAAAATATAGAATCATTATCAATGGCTACTTTTATGTTCATATCATCAAATAATTGTTTTCCAGGACAGAGCTGTAGGGTTTATGAAAGCAATATACAATGCAGTCCAATCCCTTTCCTTTCTTTTTTTTTTCTGTCATAACAGAAAGTTGTTGAAAAAGCCCCAGGTGATGAAGAGAAAGATGGGCAGGAAGTACAAGAAGATTACTTTATATGGAACAGCACTGGACCTGACGATAGTTCGACTGAGAAGGACAGCAAGTGGGATCCTCAGGCAGAAGGTGATTGCACACAAGATGAGGAGGAGGAAGAGCTCTGCAGAAGAAGAAGTAGAAAATGAAATCAGGTTTGGTTAAGATTCTGTTAACAATCAGGAATTGTTAGGATTCATAGCAAAAAACTCTTACTGTATTTTTGATTGTTTTGCGTATTGAATTTTATTTTTAATGTGATTTCTAATCTTCTGCTGGAGCATTTCTTCATTCATTCAAAAGTGCTAGCAATTGCAGTAATGGGACAATATTCATACTATGCACTCTTTGTAAAGGATGTTAGAACAATACCAACATGTACAGACATGTATCTTAACATGTTAAGGGGTACAGTTTTTTCTTTGGGAAAAGTCCTAGTGATGTACACGTCAAAATACAACCCTAGATTTGAATACAAGGATTGTTAAACTTTCTTTCACTTGTTTTTGCAGGATTGACCCAGATGCTCCAGCTTATGATGAGCCCAAATTTATTGTATTTTACAGCATGTTAGTCAAATTATTCACCCTGTTCTGCTTTAAATGCAAAGAAAGTGGGCCATCAGCTACAGTCAAGCAGAATGGTACAATGATCACTGTGACACAGAGTTGTCCCCAATGTCAGGATTCTTACATTTGGAAATCCCAGCCACCACCACTCGGTGGGAAATACCCTATTGGCAACATCTTGTTGAGTTTTGCAGTGTTGATGGCAGGAGCATCCATTAACAAGGTGTTGCTGGTGTTTCACCACATGGGACTCCATGTTTATTCTGCCCGCACCTTCTTCAGGCATCAGAAATCTTTCATTTTGCCCATTATCCTCCATCATTGGGAAACATACCAAGCCAACCTAGTCACAAAGATCAAGAAATTGAAAGATGTAGCATGGACTGGTGATGGTCGTTTTGATTCTGTTGGACAATCTGCTAAGTATGGCATTTACACGATGTTCTGCACAACAATAATGAAAATTGTCCACTTTGAGTTAGTTCAGGTAAGTCAGGTTCTCTTTCTTTAAATGAGGCTAAATGTTATTTAGGCAAAGTGAAAATCAAACCAATGCTGCCATTTCTCCGGGATCAGGTGGGGGAGTAGAAGTACTCTTAGTCGGTTCATGCTACAGAAACCGGGATAAGCTCCAGCCTAATGGTCCACTTGGTCCGTAACAGACTTAACCTTTACCTTTACAAGAACATACTATTGACCAAATTTGCCCAAGGTCAAATATCATTTTCCGTGACGTGGCTTGCCAGGAAGTACATGTAGTTAATACATAAACATGTAGTAAATGCTTGTAAGCCAATTTCACTTGGAAAATGATGGTATGATCTATGCATAAGAATTTGATATATATTCTTGTCTAACTGCTTTTCCTTTAATTTCTGAGGCCAATGAAACAGGTGGTAGCCAGCAGACTGAACTGGAAGGGGCAAAGAGGTGCTTTGCTTATTTACATGGGCTTGGCTTATCCATTGCCATATTTGTGTCAGACCGACACGGAGGAATAGCGAAATGGATTCGGGAGAACTGTGAAAGTACAAAACATTACTTTGAGATCTGGCATGTTGCAAGGTCAATTACCAAAAAGCTATTGCGTGCAAGTAAAGAAAAAGGTTGTAAAATTATCAAAGATTGGATGAAGGGAATACGATGACATGTGTACTGGTGTACCACATCCACAAAAGCTGGTTTTGAATCCCTCATCCTAGCAAAATGGAATTCATTTATGCGTCATGTGGCTAATAAACATACAAATCATCCTGATCCACTCTACAAACAGTGTCACCATGATGATCTTGCACCAAGAAAGTGGATAAAGATTGATAAGCATTTTTCAGTGTGTGCTGTATAGTGCATATCATGTCAAGTCACAATACACATTGTATTGGTTTTGCATAACCATTTGAACAAGTTCCATGTAGGTTGTACAATGTTGTTGTTTTCATCAGACATTTAGTCTAGTAAATGATGATTACAAATGTATGTTTTGACGGGAACGGCAGCTTATGACAAACTCGAGAGCTTGTTGACCAAGAAGATTCTACTCAATGATATCAAAAAGCTGTCACCAGATGCCCACACCAGTTGTCTGGAAGGCTTCCATGCAACATTAAACTATTGGCACCCAAAGTTGATTTGCTACTCTTGGCTTGGATCTCTCAGCAGGTTGGTGCTGTGGTTTAGATAATCACATTGTTTACTTCTGCATCTAGTGGCACCATGGACTGTTTTTTATCTTTAGTACTTAGTACTCTATTTTGAAATCTTAATATTTTCAATGTGTCATGTTGACTTTGCATTGTAAATACAAAGCCTACTGTGCAGATAATGTTGCGCAGAAGCATGTTTATTTTATTTTTCAACATCTTCATTTTATTTTGACAGGCACATTTTGGCAAGCCTACATTTCAATGAGAATATTCACAGAGAAACACAGCTATCAAAAGAAGGGAAGGAGTATATACGGGTAACATACCCTAAATTTAAACTGGGAGAAGAAGTGGTTCGAGAGGTGGCATGCCCTCCCACTTATGGTAAGTTTTTAAAATCTTAAACTACTTTTTTTTCTGTGCTCCTCAATCACATGCTACATGTAACTCAGTTCAGTTGATGATGATGATCAAATTCACAATTTTAAAATGCTTTTCCCTTTACACTTGTAAGTCTCCATGTTTGCAACATTCAGGAAATTGTATTGGCACATTTCTTCTATTCAGGTTACGTCGACACAATGAAAAAACTATTGTTCACAATGCCAAGATCATCACTAAAGGAAATACTGGAGAGATGCACTTCAAAGGCACCTGAGCCACTTAATTGTCAATCTCCAGATAGACATAGCAAAGAAGAAGCTCTTGAGGGTTACAGTGGAAGAAAGCAAATGAAGAAAACATCATTATTTCCATCTGGTTAGCTTTTATTGTATCAATTGAAAGTGATTAAGGACAGATCTATACTAGGAGAATAATGTAGAATTTGCTATTGTCCCTCCCCCTGTGATAAACAGATCATGACAGACTTTATATAATTTTATTTTATTGCAGTATATTGTGTATTATTTGTGTTGAGATATAGAAAACAGTGTTTCTCATATGTTAGCTAAACATATATGTAAACTCTGGGATCTTGGCAGACAGTTGTGTATTTCCAGAAAATATCCATGCATCCCCACGGCACAGATTTTTCCGAGAGCCCCTTTTTCCCCCCCCCCCCTCCCCCCCAGCCCCTCTGGAAATTCCAAGTAAGCTATTCCTTTAAATTGTTTCGTCTCTCAGACCCCACAGGGAATTCCAATCCCTTCTGTGGGGGAAGTAGGGATATTTTTTGGAACTGCACATAAGAAATTCCTGAAAAAAAATCTAAGCTTTTTAAAAAATTGTAACAATGAAAGTATTTTAATTATTCTGCAGGAGAAGAGCAGTCCAATTTACAGACAGCAAGGCCAAGCAGTAAACCAAGCAGCCGCCAAATCTCAAAAAGAAATTATAAATGCTCCATATGTTAAAAGCCAGTGCATGATCATAAAGCACAATGCAAAAAATAATGATTTTTAACTTTTGACTAGTATGACATCAGACTAGCACAAATTAATTCTGATCAGTTCCTGCACAAACAAATATTTACATGTATTTCTGATTACCTGAGACCAATTCAAAACTTTGGTTGAGTTTTGTAAAATTCTAGACAAATAAGGCTCAATCTGTGATGTCCCAGGTTAACCTCTAGCTTTCAGGCCAAATCCAATGGTTTCAGGTAACCCAAAAAAAACCCATTATTTTTGTATGAAACAGACTAGCATGATCTTGTACTGGTGTTATTTGAACACCACCATTGATGTAGCCGTTAAAAGGTCTTATTTTCATGAAGGCCCATTTTGTGTAGAAATTCTACTAACATAAATTCAATAATGCAAACAGTATTCAATTCTCTTATTATTGAAACTCAATTGAGCTTGAAAGTGAATTTTCAAGTCTTTTCTGAGGACAAAACATGCACAGAGAAAGGCCAATGACCTGTCATTTTGGTATGGTATATTGTGTTGTAGTATAGTAATACATGTATTGAGCCAATAAAACTTGACAAAGAGTACGCCATGTATGGTTTCCATTTCATGTCTCACACAGAACAAATGTGAACAGGGATGATGCACTGAAGCTCCTAAAACTGTGCTATACCCCAAATAATAACATGACTAAGTTTACTATTAATTTCTGGAAGTCAGTCTCTGTCCTGAGATGTAGAATATCGTGTAAACTGTGTTGACTGGTACTTCGTTTTTATGTCGTGGTAAACACAGGCTGGAAGAGGTCTTGTGTCATCCCAACCCATGTACCCACAAAGCCACCGCGTGGTTCATCGGTATGCAACAGATCGAATGAATCTGAAAAAAAAATAGACAATTTCGACATTCCGTCCCTTTTTGAGATCTTCAAAAAAATTGCTCAGCCTGAGAACTGCACCACAACAACAAACATGAACCTAAAAATGGTTAGATTATTGTAAGTTTTGTCTTTTTTTTTAGCTCCGTGTTACTCACTCGTTTTGTGACACTCCACCGCAGTGGCGATAAGTCCCACCATCCTTATTCCTCAATAAAGGGGCTACTTGAATAAGAACTGCTTGGTTTGTTATGGCGCCATAGTCTTCATGTTGTGTTACACACTTAATATGCTCGATTGATCCATCAAAAACCATCTTTGCTGACGTACTAGTGACTTCTCGGCAGCACCGAAACTCGATTGACCCAAATAAAGTATCTGTTTGGCAGCATTCACAAGAACACCTGAATGTAAATAAAAATAACTGTCGAAACAATCCTCTTATGTTGCATACACAAACCAGTTCACATAATTTCACCTTTTATTCTTGCTCATTTACTAACCAAGAATCCACGCTCACAGTTCCATCATATCTCGCCTCCAAAATGGTTGGAGTAAGGCCATCGATGTCTCTTTCTTCCTCACTATTGTCTTCGCCACCTGAAACGTGTTCAGCAAGTGGCTCGTCTTGGTACAGAGCTATGTCGCTTTCTATCACTCCCCATTCTTCTCCAAAATCCTCACTTTCATCCATACTTTCTGAAGAATCGAAAGTCTCACTACTTTTGGAGTCGCTCGACATCACCAAATTAAACAGAGCGGGTCGAAAATTAGCAAATCACTGGCACATTTAAAGCCGTGTGCAAGAGAAATAACAAGGGGGCTTCGCGCCACAGCAATAGAGAGGTTAAGCATGACGTTTACGGCAAACGGCAAAAATGAAACTTTTGTCTTCTCTCTTCAGCTGTGTGTACAGTAGAGTGAAATTATTTGTATTTGCAATGAATAGTAGGAGACGTTATTACATATTTGTGGGCGTTATTTATGGATTAGAAGAAAAGAACTGAAAATCAGAAGTTGTCTTTGCTGTTTGCTGTCTGCCGTTAATGTCATGCGTAACCTCTCTAATGTTATCAAACACAGTGACGTCACAAACACAATTCTCGTCCCCAGTTTCCCAGGACACTTGTATAGGGAAATTGGCTGTATTTCGACCGTGAAAAATCATCCACTTTTTTTTTGCATTTTCAAAACATTATTTGTTTATTACATATATGAAGGAAGGAAAATACTTAAAAAAATTTTTCTGTCATATACACTTTAATTAATTAATTTTTAATTGATCAATTAGCTATGCCAGAAGGGGGCTGGGTGGGGTAGGTATCTGAGTGCATTATGCAAAACGTGTCATACTTACGTTGCTTTCCATGATAACATGACAAAAATATATACATGGTTTTGCAAATCTCATGCCATCCTTGGGGTGCCATTCTCTTAAGAACAAAAGCAATTTGCTCGAAATGAATGCACAGATTAGTTAGCATCAAAATGGACTATATGTTAGGTGAAAGATAGATTTTATACGGGACTACCCATGAATGTTGAGGTCTTTCCCTTGTGGTAGAGCATAACATGTAAGACGCATGTGTTGAAGCGTTGCTATTGTGATAAACCCCGTTCTCAAGTCCAGATGCACACTTCTTTTATTTTTGTAATGAGTGATATCACACTCTCGTTTTGGCTGGGGATAGCAGTTATGTTTCAGGTAACATCAGTTCTCCTTTGTTAGTGCAAAGAACGCTACTGTGACTTTGTATCTTCTGGAATCTGCTGTTTTATAACTATTGTGTGTTTGCCAGGGTTGAAGTAGAGAATGGGAACATATTGCTTCTCCTTAGCAGCTTGTTTGTTTCCTCTTCTATGAAAGAGAGGGTAGCCCAAAGTTCATATTCAGCCGAAACTTTCCCGCGTTAGTTACATATAAAACTAGTAAATTTGTGACAAAAGAAACTTTGTTATTATTGCCGCAGACCCTGAAACCTCCAATTAATTTCATCAGTCGATGAGGTGACTCACTCACCGATGTGGGATATAACTTCGGTCAAGTAAAGATCTCTACCTTCAATACTTCTCGTTGAAATGCTCCTTAGTTGTATTACTCGATACATGTAACATTGTGTATTAGTTTGATGTGGTTTTATTGTTTAAACAAACGCGGCTGGCAACAGAATTAGAATGCACTATTCCGTGATTCGACGTGACTATTTGATAATTAGATTAGTTCTTGTTTATCGGTAAAATGAAAATTTACGTTTTGAATAAAACAAAATCGTTCCTCTTCAACTTTTCAGTAGAAATTTAACTTTTATACTCCATTTATTTCCAGCGGTGAGTTAAAAAATTCACATCTTTCTTATATTTTTGTGGAAACAAAGGTATCTTGTTGCATACATTTGCGAGGAAAACAAAAGTATCAAATTACAAATGTTGGCCTGAGAAGTAATGCTACAAAATAAATGAAACTCCAGATAAAATACCACAATGAATTTAAAAACCGTCTTGACAAACGGTAATTGTAAGTTATTTTTGGACAAAACACAAACATGAAACACACACACTGCTAAGATTATGTCTTATCAAGTTTTTGTCCACTCATATTCTGCAAAGGGGAAAAGGCCTAGTTGACTACCAAGGGAGAGAACAGCAGGGGTGAGGACCTGTGTGACAACTGTATCAGAGCTGTAAATTACACTCTGCACTATCTGAGATTGTCTCTCTAGTTTTTCTATACATCACTTGCAAAACATTGCTTCACCTCGGTGAATAAACATGGAAAGTCGGATTTCCATGATTGCTGAAATATTTCCACTTTGGCCATGGAGGTCATTTCTTTTCAGACCTCTCCTCTTTGCCTTATTCTTTTTTACCACCAGTAAAAGAACCCTCAATCATATCCAGTATGAAATTTTGAGAAAAGCAAAATAATGCAATTTTGCATCTGTGACCATGTTTCCAAGAAAACTGTTTGCATCTGTCTTCCAGTAAGGAAGACAGAAACTAGTTCAGCCAATTTTGTTTTGTTTACTAGCCAAAGTGGCTGGTGGAAATCAAAAACCTACAAGCCAAAACTAAATTTCTACTAGTCTGTGGCTAGTTGTCGAGCCCTGTCAACCAGGAATTCTAAACCCAAATGGGTAAACTGCATCCCAATGGCTCTCCTTGTACTGTAGATAAATGGATACTTTTGTCTGTTTGTTACTTTTTTGGCCGGGTCCATATCAAGGTTTACTTGAGCAGGGCTTCCCTGATATTCTTACCAACTGCCTTTGAATACTGCGAGTGGTCAGGGGAATTAAATGTTCCCAAGGTTCAGCCAACCCGCAGCAGCTCTCTATTACTGCTGATATTTTATTGGTTATTTTCAATTCACTAGATTTATCAATTCCTGACCATGGTATGTTCTGGGCTGCCTGTAATTTTGTTTATTTTGGCTTTTTGAGATCTGCATCTAGTTTACGGTGCCCAATCTGGCCAGCTTTTTCAGTGCTCTCCACTTGAATGTCCAAGACATTCCAGTCAATTTGGACACCAACCCATCATGCCTATGGATTAGATTAAAAGCGTCTAAGAAGATTGTTCACAAAGGCTGTTTCATCCACATTGATAGGGGCAACTATCCCCTCTGTGCTCTCCAATCTGTTATGGCCTCCCTGTGAGTTAGGGGGAAATCTGGATCAAAGGCCCCTTGTTCTTGTTCCAGGATGACCGCCCTCTGTCCCACACTGTGCTGACCAGCTGGATAAGACAGATTATGGTTAGGGCTGGGGATATCCTGGTAACTTTTCTAGCCACAGGTAGTCAAGGGGAGTGAGTTCCGGTGTCAATCAAAATAATTTATGTAATATATATATGTGACCTTCCATGGGAGAACAGGGGAAAAGGTGAAGTGCACAGGCATGCTAAAATGACGTGCTAAACAACAGGCAGTCTGTCAAATGATACACTGTCTTCCGAGCAGTGTGTCAGAAGGCACACGACATTAAAATTTTCCCGTTGTTACTATTGCACGGTAAAAATAGAAGTTGCGTGTCTCATTGAACAATGAAGTGTGTCAAACTCCGTACTGTGTGAAATCACACACCAGTGGGTCAAATGTCATGCATTTCAACTGTGCAAAATGACACGCTAGCTGTGTCAAAGAGCTAATGTTCAACGCACGGTTCTTTCATCTCAACAATCAGTAACATGTTTAGCTTGGCTGGCACCCGAGTTATGCAGCGATGGCCATAAAAGCAAACTTTGGAGCCAAACACATGCTCACAGATTTTCAGCGACTCCAGCCCTTTTCAATGAGACCAATGAGTATCCAACCTTCCAAGTTGCAACCATTTTAGCCGCCATGGTGACTAGAATTTTGGATTTGAAATGGAAGTCGCCAGCCAGGCGACTAAAATCAAGAGCTTGAGCGGGCTATCATCCAGAGTGAAAAAAAATGCTTTGAGTGTTATGAATTCGCTTGTAAAAATACATTCTTCTGCCACTTTAACCCACTGAAATTGATACTAAACAGTGATCCATCTAGAAAAAAGCAGTAGTGAGTCCAGGGACTCACACACAGGAGTGGGAGTCCCACACTCATCATTATATGAGTTGTATCTATGGATAACACATACAATTGAATGAGCCCCCAAGCAGACTTTGCAGTGCATATAATTTCCATTTTTCTTGTAGACCAGCCACAAATATATTTTGAGCCATGGCTCAAATAATCTTTGTTCCTTAGATTCACAGATTTTGCTTGTGCTGATTCTTCATTGTCTTCATTAGCTTTTGCATCATCCTTCTCTATTGCAGTTTCTGTATCTTGTTCTTGATGTTTACTCGCTTCGGGCCGTTTTGCAAATGAGAGCTGTGTTTGCCCCTCCAGGGGCTTAAGTTTTTTCTTTGGTCGCACATAATTGGAATAACAATGTCCGCAATATGAAAGCAAGCAAGAAGAGACAGAAAGCACGTGTATGGAATCAAAAACCCGGTGTTGACAAAATCTGGATCGAACCGGATCACAGATCAGATCACGGACTGGATCACGGACCGGATCACAGACTGGATCACGGACCGGATCACGGATCGGATCAGAGATCGGATCAAGGAAAAAAATTCAAAATTCAAAATTTTGTTGAGCAAATTACACTAGAGTGACTACTGTGAGCAGAACGTTTTATTTAATTCAGGTGTGATATTATCAAGCCAACTGGGAGCTGGTCACAGATGAATTTTTTCAGGCTGTTGGGTTTTGATTGCGATGATCAATCATGTCTTCATATCTTTCTCCGCAGTTCAACTATATGATATTTTGCATATTCACTTGCACTCTTCACCATCTACGGGTATATTACGAACTCACAATGTGACCAACTCCCAGTTGGCTTGATAGCTCAGTTGGTAGAGCACTGTACCGGTATCGCAGAGGTCATGGGTTTGAGTCCCGTTCAGGCCTGAATTTTTTTTCAGGCTTTAATTTCATGACTGCTTAAGTTGTGTGTATAATTGCGATGATCAATCATGTCTTCATATCTTTCTCCGCAGTTCAGATAAATGATATTTCGTATATTCACTTGCATCAATGGTAAACTGTCATAAAAAGAGTCAGCATGGTAATAATAGGACGAACATATAAATCGAAACACAAAAACTAAAACCACTAAAAAAATTTAACACCTGATGATTTCAAACAATTTCCGTTTTTGAGACAAGTCTATACTTTTACAAGATGTGAGTTTAGAATACAATCTTTCGCACTGGAATAAAACGAAACAAACCATTTGTATTTCAAGGAAATATAGCTGTTTTACAGAAAAATTATAGGAATAACATCAATAGTGTGAACGATAACGCAACCTGAGAATAAACAACATTTTAGGAGTTACGTCATGATTTTTAGAGTCCTTTTAAGGGTTGTAAAGAGTTGCCTTTAAATAGAATAAAACCTTAAAATGATCTTGTTCTAGGATAAAAAACACTTAAGAGGCAAGAACAAATCAAAACGAAATGAGGATCGTTAAGGATGGCAAAGATTGACGAGGACTGCAAATGACGAACTTGAAAAACTAGGCTAGTTTTTACAAGGTGCGCAAATCATGACATAGCTCCTTTAAAGCAAGCCATGTCCATAAGTTTTTGTACGCAAGTTTTCTCATTAACTGTAACACAAACTGTAGTGCTCACATCTGACACGAAGATGTAGCCGAGAATTAGCTACTGATACGAACAACAATTTTAACAACGAGAATGGGAGGTTCAAGCAAGCTTCGAGCCAACTAACATTCAAATATAACTACATCTGCCTGTTCATTACAATTTAAATTTGTCGTAAATTAAGCTGTTATGTGGCTTTTTAAATGACCTCTTGTCATTCTCTGTAATTAACATGTCATTGTGTCAAATTCAGGATTCTTATTTTCATTTAACATATTTTAGTCTTCCACCTTTATTTTTTATTTATTATTATCTTATAAATGATTTGATTTTTTGGGGGATTTTTTTTTCTTTAAAACTTTGTTTTTTTTTGGCTGTGATCCGATCCATGATCTGATCCGTGATCCGGTCCATGATCTGATCTGTGATCCGGTCCGGTCCGGTCCGATCCTGGTTTTGTCGACGCCATCGAAAACCATACACTTCAGTAAAATATTGCTGATCGTGAAAATTGAGCCTGCAATGACCAGAACGTAATGGCATTCGCTTTATGATCACGCGCTGCTTACTTTGATACGTATTTTAAAATTTTTCATAAATAGAGAAGAAAAGTCATCAAGTCATGATCGTAATAGAGAGAAGGTAATTTTTTTGCATCCAGTGGGATGTATCTGGGACTAAATTTGTGCATCTTTTAGGAAAATTAGGAGTCTGAGACGCAGCACGCGCAGGTAGATGGATCACTGCTAAAATAAAATGATATGTTTAATTCCAAGAACCCATTATAGGACAGAACAAATTTGCAGCAAGCAACGAACTTCGTTCCACTTGTCTGAATTAAGCATGTGATAATTTTACCTTTGACCATGAGACAACGCACGGGTACAGTTTCTGCATCTACATTGATTTCTAGTTTGGGTTTGTACCGTGAAACTGGAAAATGCTTCCAATACTTTGCACAGCACCTTCGCAGCATTTTCGTACCAAACATGGCTATTTTTAATCGGGGCAGATTTTGATCACGTGCTACAATGTAGGTTACCACTTCTGAACTGCGAATGTGCATCAAGCAAGCAACAAAACAACGCTATAATTTGTAATAATTATTGTCAAGGTTCATCTCAACACTTGATTACTGATGTTCATAATTATTATAATAATAAACAAATGAAAAACGTATGTGTCTACCATGTATTTATTCACTTAGATTCATCCATTCGTACTGGGTGAAATGAGTTTCGTCATGTTAAAAGGCTCGAAAAGGTGGCTGTTGAGGGAACTGTATCTTAATGCACGCGTGCTATATTGCATGGGTGTTTTTTCGCACGCGTGTCTTAGCACATTAATCCTGTCAAACAGCTCACTGCTTTGGACAAAAGCGTGCAAAACAATATCTACTGTGACACTCTTTGTTTTACTTATTGCATTAACATATGCACATATCTGTGAGATAAGCGACACGCTTAGCATGCTGTGCCATGGCACGTGTGCCTGTGTGTTCACCTTTTTCTCTGCTTTCCCATGGAGGGTCACATACATGTATGAAACACGAGGGACTGTTACGTTGAGATATCCAAACACCGAAAAGAGAGTTGAAAATACAACTTACAGTGGAGTATTTTTATTGAAATTCTAGGTGTTTGAATAGCCGATGAAACACTGTCTCGAGTGTTTGATATATCTTCTCAATCAGTGGTGTGATGAATGCGGGTTTCACGAGTAATTACTTCAAAGTCTCTTGAGGTGTCTGTCAAGAGTGTCCTCTGAGCTCTTTTGTTTGTGTTAGTGGTTGAAATGCTAGCCCTCAAAATACGCCAAAACCAACTCTGCCGGGGCATCGAACTCCCAAGTGGACAGAACACTGAGAACTCACAGTTTGCAGATGATACAACCCTGATTCTTGAAGATACCACATCACTTAGAAATGCCATGAATATAGTTAATTCATTTGGAGTCTTGTCCAGTTTGTAATTAAATGAAAAGAAAACAAAAGCCTTGTGGATTGGTGCTTTGAGAAAAAATAAGATAGAGCCTTTCAAATTCCAGTGTCCAAAAGATCCCATAAAATTCCTTGGAACTTACCTTTCCCACAATGCAGCTGCCAACAACAACAGTAATTTTTATGTCAAAATAAGGAAAATGGAAACGAAACTTAATATATGGTGGTCATGGGACCTGACGCTCTTTGGAAGAACTATGCTAGCAAAATCTCTAGGTTTGTCTCAGCTAATCTATACTGCCTCCATGCTTTCTGTCCCAGAAACAGCGATACAACAAACCCAAAGTAAACCGTTTGCTTTCCTATGGAATAATAAGAGAGAGAAGATCAAGCGACAGGTTCTGTTCCGCCCCTTATCTAAGGGTGGGCTAAGCTTTCCCTGCTTCAGGACTGTTATAAAAGCGCTACGTCTCAGTTGAATAAGTAAAGATAAGTAAACTCTTAAATAACACTCGTGACACCTGGACGGCAATCCCTAATTACTACTTCGATAAACATGGCGGACTCCTTTTTCTTCTAAACTGTAATTACAGTGTCGAGAAATTAGACAGAAAAATCCCTCTCTTTTATTGAGAATTCCTTGATCACTTTCATAGCCTGCGAACAGACTCCCGATGAGGACGGGAAAATATTTTGGCCAGTGCGAAACGGAAAAATTCGGAGAGCAAAGCAATCGGGGTGGGGCAGGGGAGCCTGTAGACTTTGTTTTTGATGTGCCTATCCACCCTTGGTGATAAGCCTGTAACAAATCAGTCAATGAGGTAATTAGACCTGTCAAGAAGCTACATTTATGGTACTTGCAAACAGTTCTAATCGAGCTAATCAAATAGCCGGGCCGGGCGTCATAATATAGAGTGCAAGTAAGCAACATGTACATGGAATATTTCAAACTTAACTTTGTCCCTCCAGGGCCAATACTTAGAGAGCTTAAAACATATTTTGGAATACTGAAATGAGCCTAAAGAAATTATTAGCACATGATAGAAGCAACAAGCAGATAACAGCGGAAAGTCCGGAAACCATGCCTTTGACCTTTAAAATAAATTGCTATTGCTCTGCCAAACTGCTCCACTCCACTAACTTCTACTAAAAATTCCTTCTCGTAACAGAGCATAAAGTACCCTTCAGAATAATCACTTGTGAAATAACGAGAGGTCGAGAGACCGAAACTTAACAAAGAACGGCAAATGTGCTATTGTAGCGAACCGTGGGAGTCGTTTATTTTTACAAAGATCTGTCAAATATGTATTTCAAAGATGTCAACAATCAGCGATTTAACCAATCATATCATGATACCAGGAGCTGGTATCACAGAATGGCAGCATCAATAGAATGTCTACAGGCTCCCTTGCTTTGTTCAGGCTCACCGGGAGCCTGTTCACAGGCTTTCACTTTCAAGAACTGCGTAGCAATTATGAAGATCCCTTGAAACGCGAATTCATTTTGTGGAACAACAGAGATATAATTATAGAAAACAAATTGGTCTTTTGGAAGGTCTGGCATGATAGTAATGTTCTTTTTGTGCAAAACTTGCTGAACAATCAAGGTAATTATCTTTCACCACAAGAATTCAGCGATAAATATAACATCAAAGTTAACTTTCTGCAATACTACCAAATCACCTCAGCTATTCCCCCTTATCTCAAAAGTTACACATCAGTTCATACGGACCTTGGGGATCTGAATTCAATTTGCGAAAACGTTGATTCCCAACTATCTAAAGATATCACTCTCAATTTAAAGAAAACTTTCTGCAAGCAGTTATAAACTTTTTGTAGAGGAAATCAAAACAGAACCTACTGCGATTAAATCATGGCGGAAAAATTGTCCTGAAGTTGCTGACAATTGGGTGAACGGTATCCAAAACAATTATAAAATCAGTCGGGATAATAAGTTAAGACAATTCTATTTCAAGTTGTTGCACAGAATACTAGTCACTAATAAAGAACTTCATTGATTTGGAATAACTGACTGTGTCAAATGTGTTCTGTGCGGTGAAAATGACTCCATTGAACATGCATTCTTTGATTGTCAATAATCTCTCTTGACATTATGAGATGAGTCTCTTCAATGGTTCAATAGTTAACACCAAATCAATGTCAGCCTAACCTCGCTACAATGCTTTCTCAATTTACCAACACCAAACACCAATCTTTCTGATAACCAAACAAAGGATTTGCGTCTTCTTCTGTTATATGCAAAGCAATA
>Ga0126338_10000338_pt1 | contig 24024 bp, 15 predicted proteins | sample OrbCmetagenome_2_FD_92529 | JGI IMG/M metagenome (GOLD analysis project Ga0126338, IMG submission 92529) | Coral microbial communities from Petempiche,Puerto Morelos, Mexico - Orbicella C C metagenome | ecosystem: Host-associated > Invertebrates > Cnidaria > Coral | place: Petempiche,Puerto... | reverse complement strand
CGTCACAGGATGTGGCTATAACACCCAACGCAAATTTCTGCTCGCGAAGCAATATAATTACTAAAAACGTGCTTGAACTTAAACAAACAAATCTTCTAAATATTGTACTAAAACTTGTTATGACATTTGGGTCATACTTGAAACCAACAAAGACCAGAGTACTAGTTAGCAACTTGCTCTTTGGCTGTGCTGCATATATGATACATAGGTCAGCCTGCTTGATAGACTAGATGATGTATTATTTTTAGCCTCCAACTTGAATAACCTGGTATTTTTTCATAACTGTTTATAGTTCTTTGAATCCTATGGTTAGTGTGATTGCTTCTGTTTTTACAAAGTCATCACTCATGGACATCACTCTAATCTTCACTATGAATCACTTACTATTTCACCAACAAGGACCATGTTTTCTCCTCTGACAAGAAAAATTCCTCTGGGAATGTCTCCATACTTTCCTCCAACATGAATTCTTTCAATAGTGTCTTGAAGCAAAAGATTGGCTGGAACAAAAATAGTGGTTAGTTTCGCCACCATACTGTTATACAGAAATATGGCAGATGCATAAAAAATAGTAGGAGTGTGAGACAGAGTGACACGATGGTAAAGTGTTGGTCAAAACATTGGTAGACTGTGCATGTGTCAGTAGTGTATCAGCCAACATGTTGGGCAACACGGTGGTATAGGATTCTTTACCTTTACCAATAACTTCATAAGGTGTAAATCTTTGACCCCCCCCCCCTTCCCGCAAAAAAAAAAGAAAAAAAAAGTTCTTTGTCTTATACTACCTAAACTAAAATCTACTTCTACTAAGTTAATTACAGTTAATTTACAGTGTACTTTAAACAAAGGAAAAAATGTCATTCCAAATTAACTATATTTACAAGGCGACCTAGACTAAAAACTAACTTGACTTGAACTGGACTTTTTATGGTAGTGAACCTGTGTCTGCACAAATCAAAGGTTGTGTGATCCAAGGTGCTTATAAGCACCAGGACTATGTTGAAGGACCTTCAGTATAGGTTTCAAAACCCAGGTTAACACTCAGTTATTTATCAACTTGAAGTTGACAAAAATGAATTAACCACCATAGCGAGTTATTGAAGCTGAAGTTGCGAGTGTTAGCCCTTCATCAAAGCAAAGTGCCTAAATCTGCATGTTATCTGACAGGTTGTCTTAATACAAAAATGTCAGGTTTGATAAATCTTCAGCAACTCATGTCATTACTTCACAGCTCAGCTTATTGTGCAGATTCAGAAAATATCCATACTTCTCCCACTGGAGGGAGTGGAATTTCCTGGGGGGTGAAGGGTGGGGGTTCTCTAAGGACAAAAAATTAAGAAAAGTATGAAGGTTGATAGGAATTTCCAGAGGGGAGGGGGAGGCCCTTAGAAAAAATCCCTTTTGTGGGGTACTGTAGGTATAGATATTTTCTGGAATTGCACATTGGGTTGAAGAGGGAAAAGTAGAAACCTCCAGCTAGGACCAACCTATGGCATAGGATCATCATGCACAGCAGTTTCACATCTTACCCTTGAGAGTTTGAAAACTTTAGCATTGACTCTAATATTGGATTAAAATGGATGTATCCTAGGTTGTTATTATGTTGCTTAAGAAAACATTGCCAGTTTGCCACACTTACCAAATTGATCGATAGATCTCAGATATCCAATCAGTGTTCTTCCATCTCGAAGGACAACCATTAGTCTCTCTGGCAATTTTCAAAGTAAAGAGTGTTACATATAACATATACTGGTATATTAGTATTTCAAAAAATATATATTTTGGAACTATTGTGTAAATTGCCTTTGATGAAACAAAATGGCAAAGTTCTATACTAACTACTGGAACGGAAACAATCATAACGCTGGTCAATTGTTATCATAAACTACCAAAAAATGTCATCTCAGACCTAACCAACATGAACAGCAGTTGAAAACAACGTAAGCTATTATTGAAAACTTGCCAAGAAATTCTTGAACCGACGAATTCAGCGCAACGTATCAAATTTTCCGAGAAAAACAACAAGGTTCCAAATAAAATTGAGGAAAAGAACATAAAACTTACTATCTATCTCCTTGACGAGACTTGCAGTCCCGGGAAGAAAGCTCATTGTGGAAATTTATTGAAGACTTTCGCATGCAAAGTGAAATAATTTCCGAGTCTTCCTCTTCATAACCAAAATTTGTCAGGCGTATCAGAAACTCTCGGATCGCGGAAGACCTGGTAATGATAAGATTTCATACTCCATATATGGAAATCAATCACGTGTACATCTTTCGGTTTACGTGAACAAACGCGTGATGAAAGCGTGACGTGAGACACGTGAAAACTGATCCGACAATGTTGTCATTTCCCACACTGCGATCAAAATACAAAATACACCGTTGCATCTTCCGTTGTTCAAAGACCACCTGGGCAAAGTTCATAAGTAGTTACGATTTATCCACCCTGCACGTTTCGTTTCAAGATAGTTGCTATCCAAGCAAGAAGGACGACGCTTTGCTCCCAAAATGACTAGTAAACACAGAAAGAAGACGAGTTTTTCGCTGTCTTTTTCGGTGTTTGAAGAGCCGCTACAATTCGCCGTCGTTTTGCTTATGACGGTGTTGTTCATCTTCGGGCACACTATTGGAATCCTCCTCTCAATTTATGTGTTTCTAACGCCTGTCTATAGCTTCATCGTCATTTATTTGGTGTGGACTTATTGTTTTGATCTGAAGACGCCAGCGAAAGGAGGAAGAAGGTCCGAGACGTTTCGAAAACTGAAGAGCTGGGAGTATTTTCGTGATTATTTCCCAGCAAGACTTATAAAGACTAAGCGTCTAGACCCAAAAAGAAACTATATCCTGGGATACCATCCGCATGGAATTATGTGTGCTGGAGCTTGGGTTAACTTTGCGACTGAGGCTACTGGATTCAGCAATCTTTTTCCTGGCATAAAGTCGCATCTTCTCACTCTAACATGTAAGTACAAAATTTTCGTTTGGTTTTGGAAATTGTGCTAACAATATTAAGGTTACTCTTACATGTAAGCATATATTTCAAGAGTTTTATTTGTATCTATGCAGCGTAATACAAGTGAACTTGTCTTATGCTGTAGACTCCAAAAAACTGCAAAAATAAGTTTACTGGAGTTGTAATTTGATGGATGATTGCCTTTGTGTGTCCTTCTTTTTGGAATGTTAGAAAAAAATTCCCCGTCGCTTATTTTAGGCTTTCCTGATCATGTCCTAAACAGGATAAACTTGATACATTGTTTGTTTATTTTAGAGCTTCAGTTACATACATAACCTTTCATCTATCTTGTTGTTTCGCCAACTCCCAACGTTTGATATATTTTTCTCCAAGGGAATAGCTAAATGGTGTACTACGGTGTAGCTGGTAAAGAAGTCCTCTCCAATGAACTTTGTATGATGAGCGCTGAAGCATGAATGGCTTCAAGAGGTTTCACATTATTTGTTTGACCCCCGACTGGGTACAACATGGGTGTTCATTGAGCTTAAGCAGACAAATATCACATTTCGAGGCTATAGACATGAAAAGTTCTAAAATTCTATTCTATCATGTAAATTTCAGTGATGTTTAAATTTCCATTTTGGAGAGACTTTGTAATGGCTGGAGGTGTATGCGATGTATCAAAAGAGAGCATTCGCCACATAGTTACAAAGAAGGGAACTGGTAACGCAGCAGTGATTGCAATTGGTGGAGCAGCAGAATCTCTTGATGCTCGGCCAGGTTCTTATACTTTGACCCTGAAAAACCGGAAAGGATTTGTTAGGATGGCTTTACAAACAGGGTAAGAATATTGAATAAACATTTCCTTAAACCTTAATACCTATACATCCTCCTGGCATGTCACTATTTCATAGCTTTGGGCAGAGATCATGGGATTTATGCTGAAGCCATATTGTCAAAGCAGAACTTCAGACATTAAATCTAATCTTGTTAACAGTGCAGGTCATTGGAAAGAGGTCAAACAGGAAAAAAAAAGAGAGATCTATTTCAGACTTGAGCCTGCCACCTTTGAGCCTAACTATAAATAATGATGATGGAATAGTCTAAACCTGTAATACTTGAAATCATTAACAAGGAGAGTCGTGGGGGAAGGGTGGGGACGGAGAGTGAGGGGGTCATGATGTTGTGCATGTGAAGTTGAGATGTAATTTATCCCAGCATTAGTAGTTTTTATCACTTCAGACATGCATCTCTTGGCACTTCATTTGTCCTTGATTTCACCTACTGCTTAACCCTCCTGTTGGCCCTTTCTGCAATAAGGAACATTTTTCTTTTGTTTTCTTTTCAGAGCATATCTTGTTCCAGTATTTGCATTTGGTGAAAATGAACTATTTAATCAAGTCAGTAATCCAAGAGGCTCAAGACTGAGAGCATTTCAAAACAAGTTGATGAAAATCTTGTCATTTGCTCCTCCACTGTTCTTTGGAAGAGGAATCTTACCCAAGATAATTGGTATTGTACCCTACAGGAGACCAGTATGCACTGTAGGTATGTACAAGTAGTAAAATGAGGATACTTTAGACATAACATAGTGTATATTGAAGGGAATTACACATACATGTTTGGTATTAATTCTGCCCAGGTCACTTTACTGGAGATGCTGCACCTCAAGTAAAGTGATTGGGCAGAATTAATATCATATGTGTAACCCCAGCATACAGTTTTAATCCTAGGAATTGCAAGAGTGTGAAAGTTCATGAGTTTCTGCAGAATTGTAGGAGCTTGTAGTTCTTACAATCTGCCTGAGACTGTTCTGTTGAAGATGAAAACTGTCACAAGATTTTTCATTGTTTTAAAACCCTTCTGTGATGGTCAGCTTCAGAAATGTCAAATGTTCAAAGTTGTATAGAATTTTTATATCATGCAAGCAGTGCAACCTACAAGTGTTACCTCTGACAAATTCAAACCATCTAATTCCGGTCTAACCATTAGCCAGAAGTAAGGAGCCTTCCATCTTTATAACCCAGCTGAACTCTTGGCCACGAGTCCTGTAATCTTCGTACCCCAATGCACTCCCACTTTTCAACAACTTTTTTAATTTGGATTTTCTTTTGTCTGTAGTTGGTGCTCCAATCCCAGTAAAGAGAGCTGTTGCAAATCCAAGTCCTCAACAAGTAAACAGACTTCACAAGAAATACGTACAAGGGCTTATTAACCTCTTCGATGAACAGAAACACAGATATGGTCTGCCAAGGAGTGTTAAACTGAGAATTGTGTAATATACATTAATTATTCAGCTTGAATACCGTCCATAAATAAAAAGAAAAAAATTTCTTCTAAACAGTGTAAAACAAATGGCAATCGTTGTGCAACCTGTAAAACATATTGCACTGCATGCATTCTATTCAAATAATTATTATTTGGACCGAAAACGACACCATACTTGTGGTGTGGATGGCCAGTTCACATCTGGCATTAGCTGGTTGAAAAAAGCGTCCAGCAGCAGCCCTGCAAGGGCAAGTCAAAAGTCAATTTAAGAAAAGATTTTTATAAAGTTAGTCAGCCTGGCTACAATGGTCGGTACGACCTGACCCAATGAATGTCTCAAATTTTAGTGTCCACGATCTTAAATTGAATTGTATCAAGATTTTTAATGTGGCTTGCAAAAATATGAAATGGTTAACGCCACAGATTTATCCAAGCCACAACAGAGGATGAGTGGAGGGAACTAAGCGTAATATATTACAATTTAGCATTGGCTAATAATTTATTCGTTATGGATTGACAAAGAATTTATTGAAGAGATTCAAGTATTTCAAGATTATTTTAAAAAGAGTGACCATATAAATTAGATTTATTAAACCAATGTTTTGTTACAACAAGTTATATTTTGTAATTTAAATTATTTATTTGCAAAGAGAATATTAAAATCTCAATTTTCTACAGCTGGTGTGGTTGATAATTTGAATACTCAAAATTCAAACAAGCTTTCCTTACCAGTAGAAGTTTGTAGAAGTGTTCACCAGTGAGATTTCTTTACGGTGCGACTTCTCGAATCTCGAACCGGGCCACTTCGAAATGAGTAAACCAATCAGAGCGTTAATTAAGAACAAAGGCTAGCGATCTTTTCCTCAAATAAACCAATAACATTGAAGAATCGTAAAAAAATTGAAAACCCAGCGAAGTGCGAGGAGTTGCGAACTCAGGAAACTTTGCCATTTGTTGATTGGTTAGTTTCGATCCTAAATTTTGTACTCTTTTCAACTGTTTCGATTTAGTTGTCGCAAAATGAGTTTTCAGCTGAATTTTCCGAGCAAGATTTATAATTACAATAATTCGCCGTCAAGGACTGAATCTATAAGAGTGTATAGAGCGCAGAGGAGTCGATAGTGTTTATATTTTCGCGTCAAACAGACCGTTACTTGCCGTCACCAGAAACTACCAGTCCATTGTTCTCAGTTTACGTTTTGATTGCTCAATTTTCTTTTAGGTGGCCCGATTGGAGTAGTCGTACATACAGGGTAACCATTGAACGACTATAAAACAGCACAAGGAAAATTTGATCGGAGAGGCTCCAGTCCAGCGCAGAGTCTTGCTTGTTGAAATTTTTGGCGTCCATCTCTACGTATCTTTGGTAACCCGATTGTGTGACGGCTACGAATATAACACGTGTTCTGAAACATGACACAAACCGGAAGAGGACAGTCTGCAGCATTTGGCACGATTATGTTCTTTGAACTCTGAACAGGCTAGTATTTTGAAACGTGCTCGCTAAAAGTATCAGTACAGCAGCAGAAAACTGCTAGTCTCGCAGAACGAAATGCCTCTTGTAGAGTTTGCACCGCTTCGCATCCCTCTTCACCGTCGATTAGAAACCGCAGCTGTTGCGCTTTACTATTACTCGTTCTTTTTCGGAGCATTGATCGGGACCTTGATTATTCTCGGCCTGTTTTTCACCTCATACTATCCCATCGCCATTTTGTATCTGAGCTGGGCCTATCTCATCGATGGACGCACCCCAGACCACGGAGGGCGGCGATCTAACTTCGTAAGAAGACTGCGAGTGTGGAAATACTTCAGGGATTACTTTCCGATCAAGTTGATCAAAACAGAGGAACTTGAGCCGAGCAAGAACTACATATTTGGCTACCATCCTCACGGGATTCTGTGCTCGGGGGCCTTCTGTAATTTTGCCACCGAAGCCACAGATTTTAGTGGTATTTTTCCGGGAATAACTCCACATTTGTTACCGCTTATGGGTGAGTAAATAGTGAATTTTCAAATAGCTTGAGATTAGGACAAGTCATTATCACGGATGAGTTTTATCGCGTCGTGGGATTTTTTGTTGTTGTTGTTTTGGTTTGTTTTGTTTTGTTTTTGTTTTTTTGTTTTTTTGTCATGTCACGCATTTTACAGTAAGAACGTGCACGATAACACAACATATTGCGTGACCAGATGCAACATGATGTGATTTCCTTTTTTTTTGGAAAAAAATAAATTTCTTATGATAAAAAAGATATCCATACCCACCCCGAGGAGAGTTGCCGGAAATTCCAAGAGGAGTAGGTTCTCAAAAGCCCAAAGTTTTGAGGAAACAGTGAAGCAAAACTGGCATTTCCACAGATATAGCGGGGTGCAAACCAAAAACCCCTCCACGGGAGTGGTGTGGATAGTTTTTGGAACAACACAACCCTTTTTTTTTCTTGATTATTGAAGTTTTGTTCACGTTGTTGTGAATGTCTTTAAATTCATAGCCTTGTTTAAGCCTCCATTATTCCGTGACTATATCATGAGCAGCGGAATGTGTAATGTCACTCGTGAGAGCTGTGAGTACATACTGACCGAGAAGGGACCTGGTAATTCAGTCGTGATCGTGGTGGGAGGGGCTGAGGAGGCATTTGACGCTCATCCTGGAACTTACACCTTAATCCTGAAGCCACGGAAAGGATTTATCAAACTTGCCCTGCGAACTGGGTGAGTTGCAGACATCGATAACTCTTTACACATCTAGCCTCTTCCAAGCATTTAGTTAGTTGGGGCGCAGCGCGAAAACGGTGAGCTCTCTCACTGTGCTTTTGCGCTACGCCCCAACTAACTGAACGCCTGGATTAAGGCTATCACACATCTTGCTTACAGTGTCAGACAGTACAAGCAAATCTTGTTTTTTTGTGTGTTTATCTTACATTGTTTTATGTGTTGGATGTGTATACGTTCAAGACAAAACAAGAACAGTTTTGTATGTTTATTTATTTATTGTTTTTGTGCACAGCCGTTAGATCATGGGGGTACTTTCTTATATGGGCTATATAGCTAGGTATGTGCGGCCCCAAATAGTAGGGTTTTTCAGCCATTTTAGTCATAAAAAGGGTATCGAGTTTGGCCATTTTGGTTAAAAATAGGGTATGGTTTTAGCACTCTAGTCCTGAATTGGGTATGTTTCTTAGAAGAAGCTACCTTTTCATCTTTAACTGTCAACAAAAGCCCTTCATAACTTATGTTTGGGGCAACTGTGTCAGCCGTAACGGTCATAAAATAGGCTATCGAATTTTTGGACGGGTCATATATAGGGTAGCAAAAAACGCAGATTTTGGTCATAAATAGGGTTGGGGTTTTGGAAAGAAGGCCGCACACCCCACCCAACTTTTCTGGAAGAATTCCGCCCCCCCATCCAGGCTTTAGATCTTACAAGAAACCTGAAGTAAGTCAATTTAAAACTTTACTGGGGCTTGAATATAGGTGCTTCAGTTTGCTTATTACTAACTGCAGTCCTGCAGGTGCATAAAACAAGAAATTGCACTCATGAACATGCTGACTTTGACTAAAGCTGCCTGGGACATAGAGCTGCAACAAAATACCTGACAACAAAGGTTCTGAAGTCAGCTAAAACTCCTTTTCCACCATTTCATGTACAATTTATCGTTTCTGATAATATTTTCCATCTTTAGAGCCTCTCTTGTTCCAGTGTTTGCCTTTGGTGAAAATGACCTTTTCAACCAAGTAAGTAACCCTCGAGGATCAAGGCTACGAGACATTCAACTCAAAATTCAAAAGAAAGTTGCATTTGCTCCTGTTCTTTTTCATGGACGTGGAATTTTCCAGTACACATTTGGATTACTGCCACACAGGAAACCAGTCAATGTTGTTGGTAAGTTTAAAATAAAATACATAAATATCAGGAAAGAGGCTTAGAGCCATTATGTGTTTGAGTTAAACAGGCTAAATATGCCTTTTTAAAAACATTTCCAGCACCTTTATTGTACAGGCTACAATTAATGTTTGCAAAAAGTTGATAGTAGATGTAGCACATGTACTGGCAACTGGCAATGGAACTAGGAAACTTCAGAAATATTTGGAATGTCTCAAAATCTTTGGACATCTTCTGATATGGTTGGATCATCTTCGTTGTCTTCAACGTCTGGCATCTGTGACTCAGAATAAAAACGAAACAGCTGGCAGGCGCTAAACCTTGGGCATCATATCTCAATAATTATATTTTTTAATTTTGTGCTTTGCAGTTGGGGCTCCTATTCCTGTTACAAAAGTTGAAAAACCAACTCCTGAACAACTTGATGATCTTCACGCCACTTACACTGAAAAACTCAAGCAGCTGTTTGAAGACAACAAAGCCAAGTATGGTGTTCCTGAGTCGACTGAGTTAATTATTTACTGAAATTTAACTTACGTACAGCTCAGTAGTATCAGATTTGCTATTGTTTCTTTGGACTTCAGGTTTTATTCATGTTCAATGCATGTGTGATGATCCCTCTCTACTAAACAGTAATTACTTATCACTAAACGACTTGCATCACATATTGGCAAAGTTACAGAATGGTAGTTCAATTTTTTTTAAAATTTGCCCATTCCCAGTTGAATATTGAAAATGCATGAATGAAGCATTCTTCATCCCAAGAAAGAAACCAAGAATAGCTGATAGATAAACTGAGTAGTCATGTTAAATAGAATAATAAATTATTAATCTCCTGTAATTATTTAATAATACTTTTACAGATATTCATAACTTTAATTACCCAATAAAAAAATATATTGTAGATCTATTTTTATACAAAATTCTTACTTTATAAATTATATTGTAAAAAAGTAGGTACTTAAATTATCTCTTTTGGATAAAAAGTTGTGTAATAAACCTTTGAAAAGTTTGTTCTGGTTAGGAAAATATAAAAGAAAGCAAGAATAGAAAATAAGTATGAGTTAATGAGATAAAACAAAGTCATGCCTTTTTTCAAGTACACTAGTAATATAATTTACAATGCCTATCATTCTGATGTATAGTTGAACTAAGCAAGAACAAGCTTCTTCTCATCCCAGCAACCTCTCTATCTATAAAATTTTTAAGTTTAATGTCTTTGGGGCGCTGTCAGGGAATGGAGGGATTCCTGCAGATGTGAAAACATAAATGACTTACTGAGTAGTTACAGGGTTTTAAGTTAAGGTGAATGACTACTGGCATAAATTAAGTTACTGAATAATGATTCCAGTGTCTTTAGGGATGTTGTACTTTGAACAGTTTTCTTCAAACAATTTTTTTAATTCTCTGACATACTCAGTGTGAAGTTGTTTGATTTGTTCATTGCTTGGACTTGTTACCCTCTCTACATGAATTGGTGAGCCAACTGAGAAAAGAATGAAAATGAAAAAAATTACTCGTTTAGGACTATTAGTCAGGTCATTAAATTCCTGGTAAATCAGTTGGTCAGAGTCAGTCAGTTAGCCTGGAAACACTGATGGATTTTCTGCTTTGTTCAACCCACTGAAAAAAAAATTTGGTGGTGTGAAACAAAAGCTGGAAATCCATCTGTGTTCACAGGATATCAGTCAGTGATAAGACAAGAATAACAAAGTCAGAAAGTCTGCTGCAGTCCGTTAATGAGTCCCATGATATATATGGCTTTGGCTGTTTGTTTTTCACTACCTACATCAAATAACTTGCCGTAAGTACAGCATATTTAGTTTTGTAGCTAAATATTTATTCCATATCATACCTACAACAGTAATAGGCTTGTTGTAAGGAAGAGCTGGGATGAATTTGTATTTACCACAAAAAGTGATTAATGTGTTTCTGATGAGAATCTTAAACCATTTTTCCAGCCTTGCACGTCCTGTTTTGTAGCTCTTGAAGTAGTCAAGGCTGGCAGGAATATGAAAACAGTCATTTTGTCCAAATCCAAACACAGGAACCAGGGATGATCTGCATTAAAAAATAAAAGATAGAAGAGTGTTAATTACTGAACATTTTATTTTGGCATGAATCAATATCTGACTGCCACAATAGAGCCATCTTGGCACTATCAACCTTCTGACATAATCGTCCTAAATCATGGGTTTAGTAATGGTGAGAAATTTTGGTTGCATGTAGGATAATATTTATTAGTATCACCCAACTAGTGGACTAATGCAAATCCTGCATTTTGATTGGCTACGCCACTAGGGGACGTGATGCTTTCTTTCGTTTTATTCCCAAATAAATATTTCTTCAACTTGCATTTGCTAACTTTATTGTTACCTTTTCTGTCCGACTAGTTGGGTGATACTAAAACAATTAGACCCTTCACCCTCAAGGGCCACGGGTCAATAGCTCATTCGGCTTCGCCTCATGGGCTATTGACCCGTAGCCCTTGTGGGCTACGGGTCTAATTGTTAAATAACACTGAGGTACTGAGCATGTGAGAGTTGAGTGTCTTGCTAAAGATCATAATATAAAATATTTAAAAAGGACGGGGCTGCTCTTTGGAAATTTTGGCAAGAACCCCTAAGAGGTACCAAGATCCAGTTTTGTGGGCATGGCTTGGAATTTTTTCATCCCTAAGAGGTACCAATTTTAAAACAACACATTATCTCGTGTAATGTTTTTTTCAGTTCAATACCCTAAAAGGTACTGTAAACGCTCCCATTGTGAACCTTTTGACACTGAACACCCTGAGGTACCGAAACCGCCTTTTTAACCCCTAAAAGGTACAACGAGCACCCGCGTCCTTATATGGGAGTCCCTCTCAGGTTCCAACCAAGGATTAAATCCAGGCCTGTTCATCTGGAGTCAGTCCTGTTACTAAAAACTGCTTGGAGAAGAAGTACAGACTCATTTCTCAAACAAGGGCTGGATATGAAGCTAAACAGTGCTAAGCGAGTCTAACAAGTGAACCAAGTGTTCATCAAAATAACTAAAAGTCTGACTCGTACCCTGTCTCTAAAGCCATTTTGATAAACTGTCTTCGTCTGTTCAGAGTTAAGATGTATTCTTTGGAGCTTGAGTCTAGAGACTCTGCAGCGCCTCCAGGTATTAAAACCAAAGAATGGCCTGGGCCGATCTGAGTCAAGACGTATCTACAACTCTCTAACCCTACATCCACAACTCGAAGCCACAATGCAATCTCACGTAAAATTGGTGACCAAAGTATCACTAGAAGAATAAAAGTGCCAAGGGGTCAAAAATATTTTCCAGTGGGGAAGGTGATAACATCATTACTAGTGCTAATTTTGAAACATCTTACAGGAGCGTCAATGATGGATCAAGAAGTGCTCAAAAGATAGAGCATGGAGCTAAGATGAGCACTTTTGGAGGTGGCTTCAGATGGGGTAAAATGGGTAAACTGGGAAAATGGGATTTGAGTCACTGGGACTGAGAATCACAAACAATGACAATGGAAAAGCAGCTGGGATTTGGGCGAAACATAGTAAATGGGATTTATACCCCTTTTTCCTCCCCCCTCCCGCCCTCCACCCTTTCCCCCTCCGTCTTCAGGACCCCCCTCTTCTAACCTTTTGAACCACTTGCAGACCTTATATTTCAACCATTGAGTTCTGTTGGTTGGTCATAATATTCTACTGGAAAATTAATTAAGCAGTTGAGCAAATGCATTTTGGAAATCTCCAGATTTCAACAATGATCCATCACTTACAGTAAAATGTTTTTAAATTATGTGATATCACTTTCCAAATTCATCTAAAAACGAAGGTCTGTATTTTGGCTTCTCAGTGCAAAAGAATCGTTTGCCATAATTTACCCCCCCCGGGGTTAGCATAGTCCATTATGAGTAGTCCCCCCCCCCCCCCGCCTCCCGTGCGTAGTACTCACGTGAATGTCCTCCAATGTGCGGTGTTATGCCGGGAAACTTTGTTTGAAAATCCAGCACTTTGGTCCCAAAACTAATGACCAAACCCTCAGGAATGAAACCATGAGGATGATATCCAAAAATATAGTTTTTAGAAGGGTCAAGGTCCACTGTTTTCTCTAGTGAGATAGGATAATAATCTCGAAAATATCTGAACACAGCCAAGTCACCTACGTAACCAATACCGACTTTCCTTCCACCTTGCTTGGAGTTCTTGTGGTCTACAACCATCCATGCTAAGTACAACGCAGCAATGGGCAAGAACTGAGGATTGAAGTAGAGAAAATACAGCCCGGCGGCTGCAAACGCATACGTCACCCCTGCTGTGGTAAACACATACAAGCAAAGAACACAGCAACCTTGGACAAATTTAGAGACGACATGTTGTAGTGTCATTTTGGTAGTCTTGTCTTGTTCGATCCTACTGCACTCCTCGGAAAGCAATCTTTGTGCTTGTTCGTGACTGAAATTCTGCCGGGCCTTCGCGTGATCTCCCTGCGGTGCGGCCGGACGTGTCACCAAGAGAAAATGGTGTCACAAAATAGTCAAAATAGTCCGACCTAGTCAAGTGGCTATGACGCGAGTAAGTGCTTTCCGACTCACTTGTGTGGAATGAAAGCGCGCCATATGTGAACGTGTCAACTACGCTAGAACGATGCGCCTGACGGAAAACCAGGTATATAAGGGATCAGGGATCACAGCCCAGGGGTCACAAGTCATAGGATCAGCTAATTTGCTTATGTTTTGGAAGGTCAGTAAGGGATTGAGCTTTTTGGAAACTTTATTCCGAATGAGAAACTAAAATACTCCATTTTGCAAGTAAAAAACTCTTTCCTTTTCAAAAATATTTAATCTCTGGCTGTTTACCTCTTGAATGCTTCCGTCACGCTATAAACGGTGTTTAGGGATTTCCTACTCATATTTCACTACATTGTATTGCATAATGAGGAAACATGAAAACAATGCGTTTTTAAAAGTATCCGTTTTCGTCTCAACCAAGACATTTTCAGCCACATTGGCGTTTTCATTTTGTTGTCACCTGGCCACACCAATCCGTTTTCATTCGAAAACGCATACTTTTGGATGCGTTTTCGCCCATCGTCCGCACTAAAACGCCTGAAAATCCTGAAGGAAACAACAGTATATGACGCTTTTTGCAACACCGTTTTCAAAAGCCTCCGTTTTTACATATCCACACTAGAAACGGAGAGTTTACAAAACGGTGCCTTTTTAAAAGGCTCCACTTTTAAAACCGTTTTCGAAAGCCACCATTTTCATCAGCGTTTTCGGTCTTTTTAGTGTCGACGGCGGGTAGGCGAAACTGCATCAAAAAGTCCGTATGCGTTTTCAAAAGAAAACGCGCTAGTGTGGTCGGATCTTGAGGCTACCAGACTCACATGGGGTCGTCCTGAGTTTGAAGTTCTTTTAGTGACTAAAAATAGATCAATTCTCCTACCAGACTTGATACCACGAAATGTCGTGTTCTTTTTTTTTTTTTTTTACCAAAATGTCTTGTAACTTTTCCATTTTATCGCATTGTTTTATCGTATATCCTACAGAGATAATGTGAATTTTGCGCCGTTTTCGTCCAAGAGAGTTTTTGAAAAAGTGTATAATGCCGGGACCGGGCATTTTTTAGAAGCACTCTCCCGTTCAATTTCTAAAAAGCACGAGATTTAAGTAATTCCTCAATGCGTAAGAACAAAATGAAGAACTGATCTGTGAAGGAATGAAAATCTACCTCAGGTAAAGACGCACAACAAATCGCGGTCTGGGACACAAACCCCCGTCAAATCTCTTCATTGGTACAAAATATTAAGTGGTTGAATCAGGGATCAAAATTTGATTTTAGCTGAGAGAAAATATCCTTGGTTACGACCATGATATTTAGTCGAAGTCCATGCTTTTGACCACATTGTAACCTGCCCGGAACTAAGTCGAATTTTGTTTTGAGAAGCTAAATTTATTTATCATTTCACTGTTAATTTTAGTTTGGTTTGAGTTAGTCTCATGTTTTTCCATGGCTGTCCAACAGTCAAGGTCAGCCCACACATATCTTTCCTTGTACTCAATTTTGCTGTTTGTTTTGTCTATGTTCTCTAACTTTTTAACAATTGTTCTGACTGTAGTAATTTTTCGACCGTCTTGCTGACCTTGGTGTAAACCTCAACGAAAGTTTACGTTGTGGCGGGCTAGATTTCGTTTAAAACTATCTTTCCCCGGCCATTGTATTCATTGGCTGCTTGTTATTTGTTTGTCTTCGTCCAGTTGGTGTGTTTGGCGTTTGTCCAAGTTAAGCCAGGGAAGTCTTTTTAGTTCCCCTGGTCAGTAGACTTAAACATGTCTACAGTTTAGGTATTTAGCTGGAAACCTTCGAGATTACACAAGTTTTATCAGTAGCATCAGTAAAATCAGTAGAAGTTGCGCATCGAGGTATAAAAGTCGTCGAAGTACGCAAGACTCTCATGTACCTCTTCTCAAAATCAAAGCGGGTTAAGAAGACGACAAGTGACATCTGAGAAGTGAGATTCCCAAGGTAGAAAAATCCGAAAGAGTAGTCTTCCTGTCCTTACATTAGGCTGATTTAGCAAGAGAACGAGAACGTCACTTGACGACGGCGCGCGCAGTACAAATACCCAAATATGGTCAAATTAGAACAGAATCCAGGTTATTCCGCGCGTCCTGCAGTTGTCATCTGACGTTCCCGTCCTGTTGCTAAATCAGCCTATTAACTTATACAAATACGTCAGGTGCCTACGTAAAATAGCGGGCGATAATTAATTTGCGGTTAGCGTTTCCACTTGCGTCTGCAGCTCCGTAGACGAAAATTGGCGTCGTCATATTCTTCTAAAGGATTAAGCCTATCCCGCAAGTCTCGGATTCTTCGAACACGTCGAGTATTAGCCCATTGCTGTAGGCTTCTATATCTCAAACTTCCATGTATGACAAAAACCTTCACTAATAAAACGTTAGATTACGTCTAAACCTACTCATGACCGGGTCTAAGTTGCCATTGTTTGCAAGTCTGTGTTTCGACTCCGTTTAGGCGGGGTTTAAGATAAGTGACGTTTAAATAACCCGGTTTCCCAGTTGAGACCCTGTTTAGACCAAGACCTTCTTAAACGACGCCTAAACTTCGTTTAACTGAAATATTCTGTTGGTTTTCAGCTCGGTCTTAAGAGTTTTGTTTTCACTCTCCAAAGCTTTCAATTCCTTCTTCGTGACGCTGATCTGAAACAAGAGCTTTGCATTTTCATCATTTGTAGTTTCTATAATCTCCTGCAAAGCTTTGTTCTTTTGGTCTCCGTCCTCAACCCACTGTTGAAGTTCCTCTTCTATTTCGGAATGTTCCTTTTGAAGCTGTTCAAATTCTTTCCTATGATCCCCTTCGCAACAGGTGGAAACTTCATTGCAACTTTCACTCATGTTCTTTGCGTCAACTTCCTTTTTCTCTTTCTCCAATGCCTTCAAGAGAGGGGTGAATAGGTTTTCGGATCGACGGATTTGGCCTTTTTTAAAAAGAGCACGGATTGCGGCTTTTTGCGGTAAATCGAGCGGATTCGCGGATTTTGAAAACACAGTGGATCGTGGATCAGTTATGAATTTGGGCGCGGATTCCAGATTGTGCCTGTCTTGATGTTCGGATCTTGGGTCCTAAACGAAATTTGGACCATAGATCTTTCTTCAGTCTTGGTTGGTTTGTTTATGAGTTCATCCAAATTATTCTTTTTTCGAACGAAGCTCATTTAAACTCAGGTGTGAGACCGTTATTGGAATTGTACAGTGTTATAGTCGTCAAGCATGTTGCTTCTTTACTATTTGTGCGAAATTATCAATGGCATTCACATTTACCAGTTTACCTTTGGACTTTTACACTTCTGTTTCCGGATGTGGTTGTGGTTTCGGATTTGAACAAAAATATCGGCGGATCGACGGATTTGGCGAAAAAAAGGCACGGATCGGCGGATTTGCATACCCCTACAGTATTCCCCCCCTCCCCCTTCAATTCCCTCATCATGACGGCGATCTGAACCAAGAGCTTCAGATTTTCTTCATAAGATAAGATAAGATAACAGGTTTATTAACGGGTAGAAGTCGCTAATATACAATGTATACTAATTGGGGACACCTAACTACGATTACTTATCTAATAATTAATAAAATATGAAATACATGTACGTATGTAAGTACGTATGTATCTTTTCAATGATCTCTTCCAGCGTTTTGGTCTTTTGGTCTCCGTCCTCAACGCATTGTTGAAGTTCCTCCACTGTATTTCGGAATGTTCATTTACAAGCTGTTCAATTTCCTTTTTCTGGTCTTCAACACAACTGTTGGAGACTTCATTGCTACTTTGAAGCAAGGTCTTTAGAACGATCATTCCACGCCTGATGAAATGTTCCAACTCCAGAGGGCCCTCCAGAGGTGATCCCGAATACTCCGGAAGAAGCCGAAAAGTACCTTTCCGTTTGACTTCCGACCAAAACTTCCAGAATCTTTGCATAATAGTTTGTTTTCGCTAGCTGATTCCTTCCCAAGTCCGATTAAGTCGTAGCAATTCAAAAACTAAAGGAGACAAAAAATCGAAAGATATCTTATTTCTTTATTTTTCTCGCAACATGAAGCGGGAAAAAGCAGTTTGTCGAGGTGACAACAAACTGAAAAGCTGCTCTAGCATAATTAAAAAACTCACAGAAGCTTGTGACGGTCAAACGCTTCTTAAGGACGGTGCCGACCTTTGACTTTCGAGCAGTTTAGGACATGACTTTGGCAATCACAGATTTCATCATGTCATCATTCTAAGCAAACCTGACTGCCAAGTCGCTCTTCGCCCGGACTCTTCGCTCGGCATTCATGAATGCCGCAGGGTTCATCGGCAGAAGCCTCAAGTGCTATTCAACAAAGCCCCCACCACAGATATTCAAGAGTACATCTTTGTGCAAGAAAACGTCCAGTTTTGATCACAGTGCTATGTACTTGGTATAATTTCAGGTTGATCCTTCGCTAGCTGCTCTTTCAATTTTCATTTCAAGTGAAAACAGGAGCCATTATGGCTCCTGGTGAAAATGAAAACTTTGGCAAAGGATCAACCTAAAATTATACCAAGTGTGCAGCACTTTTCTTTACAGTGCTGCGCACTTGGTATAATTTCAGGCTGATCCTTCGCCAACTGCTCTTTCAATTTTCATTTCAAGTGAAAATGAAAATTTTTATTGGTTTATATAAAATATGTAAACTCAAAAAAATTTTGCACAACGCGAAAAGGCCTAGGTACGAGTTTAGCGTTACAGTGTCACGCACGATAGGTAGGTAGCGGTTTCGCGTGAGAGATGACAAAAGGAGACAAAGGTAAACTACTCGTTCTTTTCATTCCAGTATTTACTCTCTTGCTACTCAACAAGATTGTGTGCTCCCTGTGACTGAATGGTGAAATTGTTTTGCAGTCAGTCCATCTTTGGGGGGAGCGTTGCGTGACATCCCAAAAAACGGCTGCGGAAGAGAATATCAGTCAGTCAGTTAACCCAAAGAATGGTGCAAAGAATGGCTACTGGAAAAAGCATTGCTAGTTGGCGAACCAAGTGCCTGGAGCAGACTATATGCACCTACCGCACAAAAGACGAAATTCCAACAACGATTGATCCAAACCATTTCGGAGACAGGAGGGCCTTGTTGAAGTGATAGGATTGCACATTTTTTGGAACTGATCACCAAATCAATTAATGAATATATATAACGGGCGTTAAAACGCTGGAACAGTCGTGTTTCATGTTCTTGGCGGTTAGAAAATTCGGGACGGTAATCGGCACAAATCCCCGCGGTTGAATACGAATTGCGGACCTACGTTGCAAACCAACGCAGATACGTCATGGCCGACTTGACCTGACCTGTGTTTAATGCAACGTTGGTTATGCAATACTGTGATCCCACGTCTGATGATATCTCAAATTGTCAGCTTTCTCGCCAGTCAAAAAAATCGATTACTTCAAGGATTGACTGTAATAGTTTTCTACCTGATACTTTCATCGGGAACATTGTTCATTTTTGGACCATTAATCTTCTACGTACTTTATCGATGTTGTTCAAGTTGTTTTGTTGCCAGAGTGACGCCGTCGGTTGGGACACCTCAGGCCTCACCTTCCTAGGGGGGTCTGGGGGCATGCCCCACCGGAAAAGTTTGAAAAACTGAAGTAGCTAAGATGTGAATTCCTTCATTCTGAACAAAGAAGGCCGGCTCTGCACAAAAATTCCTACCGCTGGAAAGTGTTCAAAGCGAGAAGCAAACAAGGAGTAAATTACATATCCACAAAGATAGTTAATTATTGCTCCCAAATGAAATATTAGGAAAATGTATGGCTTGTAGTCTTTTCTGAAAAGTCTAGAAAATGCTGTTCCACCATCACTGGAAATTTTCAGAAATTCAAATCAGAATTTTTTTTTTAGAAGCCAGAGGCCAATGAGGATGTGCTGCAGTTCTTGGTTTAATAACGAAAAATCAGACAATAGTGATAATAGTATTGCATTTTATACAGATTTTATATTCACAAATCAGTTAAAAGTTATATCACAAACTTACTTCATATAATGATTTTTATTATCTCAAACATAAATTTAATTTAGGCTGAAATTACACTTATACTGTAGGTAAATTTTTTACATTATACTCTAACCTTCAATAAAATTTTTAAATGTTAGTGCATTAACAGTTTATACATGAGTTGGTTAATTAGTCAATATTTCATTTTGCCCAAAAAATATCTCTTCGGTGAAAAAGTCACTTTGAGTTACGATTCTGGATGGCAGTTTTATAGTTTGGGCCCATTCTTCTCTCTAGAGTTGCCTGTCATACCCAGGTGAGGCCTTGACACGAAGAAAAGCCCCACTGGAGAAGACAGACTGGAAACTCTAGAGATGAGAATGTTTTAGGCCATAATGAATTTCCTTTCACCTTCATGTAAAAATGAGTCCTTGTATGAGACCATTCATATGAAAATGTCCTCAACCTACATGTACATGTTAATTTTTGTGCAAATCAAAATCATTTTCATATGAAAGGTTTTATACAGACTACGTTTAAAACAGAGGCATAAGATAACTCAGAAATGGTGTGTTTAGGAAGACCATTAGAGCTATTCGCCCATTATAAGGGTTGTTTTTGTCCTAGGCCCCTACGTCTTTCTAAGGTGATTTCGTGTAACAATCATTAATCATCCAGACCCCAAACAATCTCCAATGGGGGTGGGTGGGTGGGGGGAATTAGGGTCTACTTTGTCTGATGAACTAACTAACTATTCTTATCACCGTGTAATTTGTACAACTCATATGCAAAAATTCCTATTATGTAACGAGAAAAACCTGCTGTGTGATAAGATTGCTACACTCCTGGAAAATTTGACTTTTAGAAAAACTCTAAAGGCAAGTGGTTGTTACAGTTATGATAGAGAAGTCACAATGCATCTAGGCTTGTTTCAAATTCCCAAGCCATGTAATGCATTATAAACCATTTAAGTGCAGCATTCGCACATTTCTGTGGTTTGCCCAAAACCTGAACAGATGCACAATGTCGATAATTTGTGTTCACAGTTCAGTGCTAGTGATCAGGTCTTTAAGCAGAAGTGAGGCTACTGAAAATTGATTTTGTTGTCATTAGAAACCTTGCTACTTTTCATACGTAAATTACAATTCCCTTATCATGCTAGCTAGTTTCTAATATCTATCAACCAAACCTCAGTTTCATGCACAGGCTTGGTTACATTTTACAGAACTGTAAAATAGCATTTTACCTAAGGATTGGCCACCATGTATAGCTACTTTGCACTGGTTAGAACTCATCAGCGCAACTTAATTGTTTACTGCCTTTTACTCCAGAGACAAAGCTGTAGGTTGCTCTCAGTCCCACCCTATGCCATGTTGATGAGTTGACATTTTTATGTTGTGCATGCTGTACATAGTTTTTGCCACTTTTGAACAAGAAAAAAATGCATAACAACACACAAAATAAAATTGACTCAGCATGGTCATCTAAGGCTGTACCAAATGCATTCTAAATACCTACATTTACCTGACTAGCTCCTCAACAGTTGTCTTTTGAGTTGTCACTCAACCCTTCAGAAACATTGTGCGACAACAAAAACAGCTACTAAAAATACTATTATTTAAATCACTTCTTTTCATGTGATCATGCTATCGCTGCTGCTTGTCAGATGACATTAAATCTTTGTTCTAAAACTATTTTTCATGTCTTGAATACAATGCTGAAAAAAAGTGGCAAAATGAGTTACTCCTGGAGGTCAAGTCCCATCTTTGATTCATGTGCTTTACTGTTACAAGGCCAGAAGTCTAATCGAAGGTTAATCGATCATATGTAATATTTTCACCCAGTGGTTTGCCTTCTAGAAGATGTTTGATGTTCATGATAGAAGAATTGCTTTGACATCCCAGATCTAAAACAAAAGCAGATAATCTGGGTTAAAATTTGTACTAAAAGAAAGCTGACTTATAATAATTATTAAACTGAATCTAAGACAGAGACATTTGCCAGTAGATAGAGACACAGAGTAATGAGAAAGAAGGGATACCATTGAAAACTATGAGACATTAAAATGCTTTAAACCTCAAACAGTAAGGTTGAAAAATAAGGGCTCCGGTGTTAGCAGAGGCCCTTTTGATAATGTTTAGCATGAGATTCATCTTACAAATCTACAGTTAATGTACATGTTCAACCCAAACAAGAGGGCCACACAAAGTCAAGTCGGCTGGATGAGTAAAAATTGTAGACTGTGATTTTTATTTTCAGAGGCCAAACATTAGACATTTTTGCGGGCTCAAGAAGAGCCCGCAACCTAGTTTGCACGCCATATCTCGATTTTGGAGGAAATTTGTTCTGCCAAAATCAATCGATAAATCCTCGTAAACCAATCAGAATCCAGTTCCACACGAACAAGAATATTTTGAAAGATGGCCGCCGAGACGGCCACTGTGCTAGATCTTCAAAGCGACAGTTTTGCATCATTGAAGTGTTGATGTACATTTACAAGATTGAAAATGGAAAGAAAAAGTTTTAAAGAATACTCAGTTCTCACTATGATGTCAAAAGAAGAGCAGCAACCGATGAGAGGTTGTTTGGACGATTCGATGCGAACCGACAGTGGAACCGAAGTAGACGCAGATTATTAACTTCGGGATAACTATTATCCTCAAATCTACCATGTTCATTTCACGTGAATACTTGACAGATATGGCAAATATCGGAGATTAACTGTCTTCACATGAACATCCGAAGACATGTGCAACAGTAATATTACTGGATTCGCAAGCGCAAGAAGTGGATTTAGCTCTACTCGCAGCAGCCTTGTGGCAGCCTTACTCGGTAAGTTTTTCCATTGCTTTATATTTGTACCTACAATTTTGCCACAGAATAAGATATTAGACATTCTTTTGCATTTTGGAGGATCTATTTAAGCAGTGCTGGCATGTTTGGCTCTATAAATTGGATTCAGAGCAGCCTTCCAATCGATCGACTCGTACGCTGCAGCACATGGAGACTTCAGGAATGTTCTGCAGTGATTAGTGAACCATTTCTTGGCTTGATAAGAGGGAATCACATTTTCCGACAGCAACAACTTACTGGCCCAGTTTGGCCTACCATTGAATCAAGCAGGGGCACCGTTTTGCTGAACTTACATGTAGACCCAGTTTGGTCACATAAAATCGTTCAAATTATGCTTCAGCCTAAACTCAAACTAGCACGGAAAAATAATCCCAGTAACCCTATCAAATAATTTTTTTCAAAAACTATATTACAGAAAAATTCCCCACCAAATGAGTATATCATTTTAAAATGAATATACTTGAGACCCCTGGGAAGTACATGATCTTTCATTCTCCCTTCCTCTCTAGTAGTTGTAATCCAATATATGATACTGTACTCATCAATATTATTTACTCTTCAGATACCGATCCTGGCTATATTCACAAACTATCACCAATAAAGAAGGCAAAATCAGGAAATGAATATTCTACCTTTGACCTTCAAACATCCAGTTCTAAATTTACAAAAGTGGTTGGCTTCGATCGTAAAAATCATCAACAGGCACTTCTGTTCCAGAACACTGGTACACCAATTCGAGTAATAAATGCAAATGAAAAGGATAACAACATATTTGTTAACAACCACTCAACTATTGTCAAGGCTAATTCTGGTGATATTCACTTTGAAAGCACACAACCATCAACTAATGCGCCAAGCAACTCTAGCCTGCCACATGGTAATGCTATTCAAATCTCACTCAGTCAGGTAAACTCGTTAACCAGAAATCAGAGAGTGAATGTTAGAGGAACAATCACAATGGGAGATGCTAAACCAAAAGAAGTAACAAAGAGAAATGGAAACTCAGGCCTTGTTAAAGAGGACTGTGTCATTGAGGACCAAACTGGTCATACAACAATCCACTTGTGGGATGACATGATTGAAAAGTGCAAAAACTCAAACAGTTATGAGATCACAGATCTAAACGTTAAGAACTACAATGGGCACACACATCTTGGTTCAACAAGTGACACAACAATCAAAGAAATCAGCATGCATCTCGACAACCTTAGAGGACCACAGCTGGTTACCAATATCCAGAAAACAGTAACAATACAGGAATTCATCTTTACAGATAAAGTGAGTGTTTTCATGACCTGCCAAATCAACAGTTGTAAAAAGAAGATGCCATATGTAATTGAATCTCCTGTCTTCACATGCCCGAGTTGTGGCACATGCCAGAAAGTCAAAAGGGCAAAAAAGGGTGCAACTGCTCGGTTATGTGCTGAGATTGAAGGCAAACAAGTGTGGCTTACAGCCTTCACTGATGTGATGGAGAATTTACTAGCCAAAGTAAACTTATCGATTCATGACACTTCGGATAAAATCAAAGAAGCCCTACTGACAGTGGAAAAT
>Ga0126338_10000337_pt1 | contig 24025 bp, 19 predicted proteins | sample OrbCmetagenome_2_FD_92529 | JGI IMG/M metagenome (GOLD analysis project Ga0126338, IMG submission 92529) | Coral microbial communities from Petempiche,Puerto Morelos, Mexico - Orbicella C C metagenome | ecosystem: Host-associated > Invertebrates > Cnidaria > Coral | place: Petempiche,Puerto... | reverse complement strand
TTGTTTGTTTGTTTGTTTGTTTGTTTGTCTTTGCCTTGTTTCTGCTGACGATAAAGCAGACTAGCAAGCTAAGGAAATGGAGAATGCCATAAATGCGTGCTTTTTACAGTATTAGTAGTATCTTTCCCAGATGGATAAGTAAGTGAAACATTCCTGTTGCAGAAACGACTGCATGTGAGTTTAATTCCGACTTGCCTCGTGTGAAATACATGAAAACTTAACTCCGACAAGGTGTGCCCCCACATTTAGTGAACTGTTCCTCAAAAACGTGGGAAATGCCATTCCCGAACCACTAAACTTAAACATTTCCTGGAGGGAGGCATTGCCCCAAAACCCCGCTAGCGGCTCGTATCGAAACTTTCTCTTCGGTACGTGCGTAATCAGTAAAAAGTGCGTTCTACGTTACTGACATCACTGACATTGCAATCTGAATAAACTTTTGCATTGTGCAGAGCTAACCAGCTTGTTTTATTCAACTACAAACACGACACAAATTTTGGTGATTACAATACCTGTTTAAGAGCTCCTCTTTTGAGTAAGCTGGCTTTCCCAGCTGTCATAACAAAGTAGTGTGTTTCATCTTTGTAGTAAACAATATTTTCAAGCTTAATTCCTTTTTCTTCTAACAGCAGATCAAAAAACTGTGGATTAAATTGATACGCAATGCCGCTAATTTCCTCAACGTTTGCTTCTTCTTCTGTGCAGTGATTGACGAAGTTTGCCGTTATGCCAATAGCGAGTGTACCTAAGTAAAAAATCAAAACAAAAATAATCAGTCCCTCGGTCTTATTTTCCACTAGCGCCATTTTCTCTCAGAAAATAACATGACTAAATTCAATTCTTCACTAACCTCTCATTTCAATCTGTTGAAAACCAGGAATAACGTTCTTCTTCCCATCAGCTCCAATAAGAACATCAAATTCGTATTTACTGACGGGGTGGGACTCGGGAGACACTTTGCACTTCCATCCATCTTCCAGTGAGTTTGGTTCTATCACGTGATCAAACATGACGCCAGTGTACAGTTTCGCGCCAAAAATGAGCGCAGCCTTGAGAAGAATCCCTTGGAGCCGGCGAATACCTGAAAAAAAGTCAAATGCTGCTTGAGACTATTTTCGTATTCTCGATATCGGACTGTAACTAGCTTGCGATGAAGACTCGTGTGTGGGAATATCATTAAAAAAAGATTAAGACGAAATCCGACAGTAAAATGAGCAAGTTCAGTTTTTAATGAACAAAAACCTTGTACCAGAATAACTTAAGCACAGTATTGTTCTTTTAGCATTTTCTAAAAGCTAAAGGTATAAATAGTTGCCTAAAACAACACCAAAAACAATTTTATTTCCCATGGGAACTCGAGAAAATAAATTTCAAAGTTCAGAGAAATTGTGCAATCACAGGTAAAATTTCATCATCAGTTTCATTTTACCAGTACTTTCAAGTGTTTCATATAATCTTCAAATTTTTTTTTGACATTTGGTGTTGTTAGAATGACTTCTTTTGAGAAGATATTTAAACTGACGTTCCACAGAAGTTTGCAATACAATGTAAATAACCTCGGTACAAAGTTTTTGTCGACTTTTTACTCGAACTTCTGGTGGATTGCTTCTTAATTTCATTTGCATTTGAAAAGACTCCTCACATTAGCCTCGGTTACAAGCTAGTCCCAGTCCAATACCGAGAATACGAAATTGGTTTATTGAAGTTTTTACTCGAAAATGCGCCGCCTCGACTAAGCGCCGCCTCAAATGAGCGCCGCACATGACAGCAAAAACATTATAAGCGTTGCACCCTGAACAACAACCCAGCGCTAATATTCAAAGTCCGTGATTCCTGAAGCGACGCTTGCTTTTAGAAGCATATGTCTGTGCAGCTACTGACTCTAACACGGAAAACATAATGACACTTTGTTGTTGCTACCGTTTTAAAATAGAAATAAGGGTTGCTATGATTTATTCAAAAGTTTGAAACGTGTTTTTAACAGGCATCGCCTTTCAATAAGCGACTCATCAAAGTCGAAAAGTTTAAAAAGCAGCTGGCGATTTTTCAAGTAAATACGGTACGCTGTTTACTGATCTTTTAGTCGCTTAACTTTTGTTATGTACTGATGGAGGAGTTGATTGCATCATCTCTCCCTTTGGATACAACTCCTCCGCACTTTCAATGGTCACGTATATTTGAAAGCTGAAGTCGAGTAATGAATATTGAAAAATCAGATAAATGGAGAATATTGGCATGAAATTGTAACCGATTATTGAATATTTCGATTTTCTGGCTATGCAAGAGAGATAAATACTGGTGTGAGGGAAATGAACAACCAATATTGACCTGAAAAATGAACATTAAACACTTATGGACACCCGGCTAATAATATATCAGCTCTGTGAATATTCATTGCGTTACGTTAAGGACATGAATTCGTCAAACCCGAAAGTTTCAGCCAGCGATGAGAGTGTTAGTAGTAATTTTGAATTTCAGTTTACGTCGATATCTTAATGTGGATAAACGTATGTCACTGATCCATTTTGTATAAAATAAAATATAAGAAAACTCCCCTAGACGTTGCAAGCGTTCGAACATGCTCTAGAGGTCTTTAATTCATAGGACAAGTTCTTTGCAGACGTAATAATTAATGCTGAGTTGGTAAAAGAATGCGGAAATCTTACCAAGTGAACAAGTTCCTTCCTGCGACTTTCGATACAGTAAGGAACAGGCTAATTATCAAAACTAATGCGTCTAATATTATTAGTAGTTTAGAACCTACGTGTTTTGCAAGTCACACAGCTTTTGGTCGGTGACTCAATATAGACATTCCTCTTACACGTTTTAAATGGAGACCATAAGAAATTTATTTTTACAGTTACAAGTATCCGGGGAAGTATCAACATGCTGCCGTTGACGAATAGAACTTCAAAGGGATAATGAAATTGCCCTAAATTGAACAGGATTGAGAGGTCTGATTTATCTGCTCTGGAATCCTCCTCTAATGCTTTGGAATGTTACTAAATGTTGTACATACTAATCTGTAGAAGCCATGCTGATACTGAGTCATAGAATACAATACAAAACTACAATTCAGGTCAACGACGCTATTTTCATATCGCTTGTTTTCTCAACTTCTTCCAAAGCTTAAACCGTAATATTGTTTTGATACTTAACTAGAGACCTCGAACTCTGTCCAGAGCCATGATAAAGAACAAAAAAATAGGGTACATTTTAGTAATTACGATTTATTTGCGATTCGTTTTTGCAAAAAGACGTGTGGTAATTAACAAGAATTCGCGAGTTCGTGGGGTGAGCAACTTGCAAACGTCACGCAAAGTTTATCGGCGAGAAATCAAATTTGAACGGACGGATGCAACTTCCTAGCCTGCGAACAAGCTAGCGGAGAGAGCTCACTCATAGGTCACCAGACTATATTCCTTGCTGGGAACGAAAAACAGAAAAAATCGTATGATTGCACAACCCAGAAATTTGTTAAACAAACGATTTAAACTGAACGGCCGCTAATTAAAGTTCTGACATGCAAATAAGACATGCCCAAAGCTCAATTATATATTAATGCGCCAAAGCTGGAAGGACGAGAAAGGACAAATTTGAAATATTTCCTTTATCATTCTATTGATATACTGAGAAAAATAAAAACGTGATAAATAAAGCAGGAATAAATTTTTTTTTTAACACCTGGGGTTGATCAGACTTCAATATTTCACAAAAACGGTAATGTAATTAAAAAAAATATAATTATTTTGGTTAAACAGAAATAACAGACAGTCAAAATAAAGAGGCGAAAAATAAACAAATCGCCAATAAAATGCATATATTGCTTTGATGTCCGGTGAACTTCAAACACCTGCAGTAAACGTCTAAATCATATTCAGAAGCTGCTTCTCTTGCTGTATTTCCTTTTTTCAGTCACAAAAATTGGTTCAATTAATCTTGTTGAATTTAGAGCTGAATGCGAGATGTTTATCTCGGATTGTTACAAACGACCACTAGGAAGCAGAGAAGAACTCGGTCACGCCAAATGTTTCATTTTTTTTTTGTACGCTTCCGCTAAGACTGCTTTGAAAGTTGCCGTGGCTGAAACTAACCTCTAGATACCGAAAAATGTAAAATATCTTGATATATACATTATCAATAACAAAAATAGAAAGAGAGAAAGAAACTATTTCCGACCGCCAGGATTTCTGTTCAATAGCTCGAGGGCAGATAGATCATGTTCAGACCAACATTTTTAGTACAAAACAGTGGTTACATGATGAGGAAACAAGTTTTTAATAAAATATCAATAAAAGTCACGATTATTATTTATACAGCTTTCTCAGGCAAATATATTGGGTAGGGAATTTGAATGTATGATAAGGCTTGATGCTCACGTAAAATCCTGTCCAAGCTTGTCAGCCGCGTGTATCCACGCGCGCAAATTTTAAAATCCCCACAAAATGTCATCACTAATATTAAATACGCTTGCGTTTCAAAAATCTGATCTCCTTTACTAAAAATCCCCTTGAAAATTATCTCCCAGTCTACGGCGATTTGATAAACAACTCTCAACAAATTCACAAAGTAAATGATGTTGTTGAGGATTACGAGGGCTTATCGTGTCGCTACGAACAACAAGGACTGCGCGATCATTTTAGCTTTCTGGGACATTGGAGTGACAAGATTTCGTTGCAGAAAAAAATTCAGCCGGCCTGTTCATTAATAAATCCATGCAGTGGTTGAGCGCAACGTTGTTTTGATGCGATCATCCGTTCCAAGCAATCGAATTGTTTCTTAACAATCAAGAAAACATATATTTGGTCCGCAGTTATGACAATAAGCAAGCCAGATCTTCGGAAAACAATTGTATGTAGACGTTATATTAAACCGTTGTATGTTTCTACACACTTGACAGATTTCCTGTTACTGTTAAGTCAGAATTAGGAATGGCGAAAGGAAATACCGATATTATATTGTTATTAAATAGCTATGACGAACGATATTTCAATTAGCAGATACGTAGAGGTTCAGTTGTTAAAACATATGCGCGCTTATTACTTCTCCAATAAATAAATCATATTTTACAAACCTCAAGTTCTCAGTGAAAATATACGTAAATTACTAAAACCATTATCCACAAACAAGAGATATTGTAATTATACTTACTGATGTGATCGATGGAACCTGAACAGAATTTTCCGTAGAATTTCTTTGCACCGAGTGAACGGAAATCCGTGAGTAGGAAAGGCCACAAATGAAGGACATTATTTCGTACAAAAGATTCCCTCTTCTCCACAATCACAACTTTTGCTCCAAGCAAGGCGACTTCAATCGCAGTTCTCAAGCCGATAGGACCTGCGCCGATGACTAACACATGAGTGTCTTCGCATATTTTTCCTTTTCCATACTCCTTCTGATTAGCCCGACTGTCTAACAGTTCCCACAGTGATTTGCACCTCCACGATTGAAGTTTTCCTTTAAGCTGCGAATAAAACTCGCGCGGATTGTCCGCTTTGATTCCAAGAAGCTTGACAAGTTCTCGAAAGGTGCTCGTTATTTCTGGACAGTCTTGAGCGTCCATAAACTTGAAGAATAAATCTTCGGCCGTTTCCTTACTTTTACGGACATTTTCCATCCTATTGCTGTGGAAAGTAATTCGATTTAATTCATGCGGGCTCAAGATAACCGAGTAATTCAACAAGACGTAAAACCAGGACAACCGATCGCTCGGCACGGTATTCGCGCATCGCAACGGATAAAAATTTCAAATTCAGTAGCAATATGATGTGTCACGTCTGTTTACGCTCAGCAGTGGTCACTCAACTGAAACAGCTTTGTTTTTCAAACAATTGACAGATGTCATCCTTGTTTGAAAGATCTTTCAGATGACCGCGGCGCGGAGAGAGAGAGAGAGATGGGGTCGACATTTGTGCGGTGCCGTTTTATATCCGGTTTGTTTTGAAAGCGAGATAAACAGTTTTGCTACAGCGAAAAGGTATAACTTTAAAGCTGGTTACATACTCTAATTTATTCTGGAGTAATTGGATATGAGTGTTGTACTGACCCCTGCACGAAGTACTTTGCACAACAAAGGCTCTTTCCTTAGGAGACAAGTGTATTCAATTGTTTCATCATTTTATCACGTTTGGCATTTCTGGAGTCTTCTGGGACAGACAACATCAAACAATCAGGTTAAGAAACGCTGGTTGGTATGTAAATGTTTTTGTTTTAGGATCAAAATAAAAATAGAATGTATGAAAATCTGAACAAGTCTGACAATAGTGATCACGCCCGTACGACTTTCTAACCAGTTCACAGTTTAAGTGTTTTGATTGTCATGCAATTCGTGTTGACATTGCCCTGATATGACTAGCCGTGCATACCAGATATGTATCTAAACGTCAAACCTTTCACGTAACTTGACTGTTAAGGCAAATACAAGAGACGAAAGTTTGGAATAGTTACGTACAGGTCTCCTATTTCTTCAGTTCAGGCTCAGTTTGGGACGATCAGTAACAAACTGATAGGGTTGCGGGATTTAGAAAGCTACGTATATGTTACTGACTCTCCGCCCGAAACGGTTACAAGAAAGAGCGAGAGCTAGTAGACTCTCTCCTGGCCAGCATGAAGCAAAACAAAGCTTGACCCCCGCAAGCTTGGAATACAGGAAAAGTTTGTTTCTTCTTGCCAGAATCCAGTTTGTTCGCCTTTCATACTTGCAAAAGTAAGGACTGTGGCGTTGATTCTCCCCCTCACCCCTCCCCCACCCACTCTGCCCCGTTCAGTCATTCAGTTGTAAAATTGGGCCGCTCTTAAACGTCAACTCGATCGACGAACTACCCATGGCACGGCGGTAATTGTGTCAGTGTACGGTTTCAGTCGTAGCACAAGTCAAGTTTGAGGCTGATTCAAGTTCGAGTAACGAGTAAAGATTGGTTTAATTTGAGTATAATAATTGCTATTGTCAAAAAAGAATTGTCAGGTTTTGTTTTGCATTTTGAATCAACATAAGCTTAAGACTACCGGTATTCCTCGCTTGGCCTTGTCATCTATTGATTTTGCGGAGAACTCTTGATGATTTGGTTGGGTGATCTTAGTGGAAAAGTCTTCGGAAACAGTCGATAATAAACGGCAAGGCTGGAAAATCATTTCTCGCCATTTTAGATAGCTTTAGATTTCAAGCTCATTCCACCAGACTTGTCAGAGTTGTGACCGGTTCCTCATTGCTCCTGTCATGGTTACGGAAGGTAAGACAAACCCGTTGATTTAAGGAATTTGTGTATCTGTTTCACGATTGAGGCTGCTTATAAGTTGTTACCAAACGCAGGGCAGGGTGTGGCAGAATTGTTACGAAGTTTCCTAAACGTTTGCTGCGTTGCTAACGCTGATAATGTATCCATTCACAGCTATGCAGTGTTTCGAAAATCTTGGACAAGATTTTCCATAAAACCCATACACACGGAAAAATATACATTTGACGTCATTATTCCGTCGGACTGGACACACCGGTACCCATGAAGGTATACGGTGCTCATCGTCAGTGAAGTATCTAACTCACTTTAGGTTCCCACCCATGCCTGTCGTGTGCCCCCGTTTTGGCCAGCTGAATGCCGATAGAGTGGCCTGCGCCATCTTGAACGCAAACTCGGTGGCCAAGTTATTTGATTTTCATTCAGTCAGCTATACCCTGCCAATTTATTTGGTAGCTGTCGGTTTCGCCCCATGGCGAGTTCGCCCCCACCGAGTTCGCCCCCACATCGACTCAACTTGATCGAGTTCGCCCCCTACCAGATCGAGTCGAATATAGAGATTATTGCTCGTTCTTTTATCCACTGCCTTATTAAATTACTGGAGGCGAGGAAACTTTGCTTGGTGGCGACCAGGAGTTCGTTGGTGGCAAGACTCCCTGATGGCGAGATGACATAAACATACATAGACTGAAATAGTTGTTCGAAAACGTTAAATAACTCGATGACAACTACGTAAACACGGACACAAAATTTTGGGGCAAAGTCGAAAAGTTGGGGGCGAACTCGAAATAGAAATTTTATAGTGGAGGCGAACTCGCCATGGGGCGAAACCGGTATCATTCTTTATTTTCCTTCTATCAGAAGATATGTAGGCATCAAAATAACCTTATTTATTGCAACAGAAGATATATTTACAAATTTAAAAAGGTCGCACCTTGTAAGCCTTCTAGTTTGGTATTCACTCGCCAACAAACACAACAAAAATGTATTCAAGCGACGCGGAGTAACAAACTCTATTCATATCTTTCATTGGATTATAAGGCGTATCACCAACTTTATAAAGCGACATTTACACCAAAAGCGGAGAGAAAAATATATTCATTGCTCACGGACATGAGTGAGAAAATTACACTATTTACAAAGTGGGATTTTGATGGAATTGACACAACAATGTGGCTGAACTGGAAATATGTGTACATAGTTTGTTTGCGCATAAGTTAGAGTTAGTAAGTCATACTCCAGTATGGCCTTGAAAGCGGCTTCCACATCGAAGGAAACTTGTACCAGTTCATTCCAGAGAACGGTGGCCTACAGCAATCTCTTGTAGTGAATAAATCCAACTACTTCGCAAAGTAACTAGACTAAAGTCATTCACCACGGAGACAGGGTGGTTTCTTGCAGAAAAACTAAATAGAAAACCTGTTGTCTGTACTTGGCAGCGCCCCGTTTAAGGTATTCTTCCACGTGACCCGCTGCCAACAGGTAGCTCTGTTCTGATTGGTGAATGGTAGTCACGCGATATGGAGTGACTAGAGGAAGTAGGACTTCGTTTGGAAAGGAGCTGATCAGCGAAAAACATGGCCTGTAAAAAAAGAAAGAAAAACACAAAGATCACAAATACGGAGAAATAACTTTCATTAATTACCACGCCATAGTTCACTGAACATAATTTCTAATGCATGACTCTTATCTGTCAGGTTACAAAAAAATATTTTGTCATTAAAACCTCGATTTTTTCCACATATAGTGTAAGTGGGGTACTGGGAAAGATCGTAAGAGAGACGTTTACTCAAGAAATAACACAATTTAGAGCTTCAGCACGTTCTACACTATTGGCTACGAAGCTTCAAAAATGTGGCTAAAATCCACCATGCTTGTAAAATGCAAACATTTAAAGTTGATGTCCACCTTCATTTGTATGCTACCCAATGTCGAATTTACAGGAATTATGAGACCAAGAACTTCAACACTTGTGTAAGAGATGTGTCGACACTGACCTTCTGTGCACTAACAGTTTGTACACCAATACTTCTGGTCTGCTTGCTAATGGGAGCCAGTGGTGAAGAAGCCCCGGTCCTCTCTCCAAGCTTTGGATGGGACCTGGGAACTATTCCCAGGTCTCCCAGCTTGTAATGTGGTAGAGGGCGGTTCACTGCTGCTGCCACGGCCTGTGCTTTAGAAGCTAGAGTTCTAATATAGAGCCAAAGACAATGTCAGTAATAAGACACCTAATATCAAAACCTTCAGTATATATAGATGGCCTGTATAGCCTAGCAGTCTTTGTCATATACAGCATGTCTGCCTGCATGGTAACAAGCTATTAGACAAGAGTGAACTTTAACCAAGGAGCTATAACAAGACTAGAATTCATTACACTCCTTGCTGGACCAGTGAAGTCACTTACTAGATAACTACTGTACATCAAGTTTTGTGCGACAGGCTTTTATAAAATGGGAACTTCTCTTGAAATTTGAACACAACACCAGAATTAAAGAATTCATCATATGACTACAAAAATTACTTCATTGTGATTGGCTAAGAACAGGCCAATTTATCGCTAATCTTTGACCAGGACTGCAGTGATCACTAACACATTTGCGGTTAGAATTTTCTCAGTAAGTCTGATGGCTCATACGCTGGTAGTGTAAAAACTTGCATTCATTCAATAGACCTTTTTTGTATTCTTGATATTGGACTGGAACCACCAGTAGCTTCCAACCGAGGCTAACGCAGGGAGTCTTTTCAAATGCAAATGATATTAACCCCAAACTACATGTAGTTTGACTTCCAATGCAATACCAAGAACACAAATATGGCCTATTTTCTATATAATTTGATCTCTTAACAGTTCTTGGGGCTTTGCTGAAGTTATTTGTCAAACCAAAAAAGTTATTCACCATTAACTTCAGTGATCTTGTTCCTTGAAACACAAAAACTTGCAAAGTTTCTCAAGTAATGACTTACTCCTTCTTTTTAGGTATATGTCTGCCTATATCTGGACTAGGGCTTGAGTATCCTCTAGTCTGGCGAGTTGGTATAAAATCCTTTGCACTAGGACCCACACCAAATGAAGCTGCATCATTCAATATTCCTAGAAGTGTCTGCACTAGATTTTCACGTTGAGAAATGGCCTCTGCTTCATCTCGCTTTCCGTCGACAACAGTGGGTGCCTAAAAGATCAGAGAAAAAAAGGAAACCATTCAAACACTTACAAGGAACTTGAGCAATGAGTTAGATATTATACATGTACTGTATATGACTTGTAATTACGTCTGAAACCATTGTTCAAGAATATTACTCGCTAGGAAGAAAACTTGGCAGTCTTACAAATTAACTCAATCCACACATGTCTGTGATTTCAGCAAGACTATAACCTTGATAAGTAGTTTCTTAAATAAATAATAAATAAGTAAATAAAAATTAACATGGATATACGCTTAGCTTGAGAGCTAGTTTACAGGTATTCCACCAAATAACTAATGAGAACCTGGCAACTAATCAACGCCAATATCACAATTCATCAGGTAAAAATCACAAATTAAATACTAATTAAAACTATTCAATAAAAACTAGTGCTAAAAAGTCACAACATTTCAACCTCTCCGAGGTCATTTCCAAGTGAGTAAAATTTTTCTAAATTAGCATAAACATGTTAAAAACAAGTTATAATATAGATAAAAATGTAGCAAATGCTAAAATGTGATAAAATATGTGAAAAAGTGTAAAAAATATACAATGGAAGAATAAAATAATCTTAGCAAGAATTGCTCTAAACAAATAATTTGGCACGAATTGAATCGCACTGTTTGTTTAGCGTTGGTTTCAATTCTTTGATAAAAAGCATTTCAAAAATGAGGCAATCAAATTTGTTGTGACACTTTCTTAAGATTCGAAAACTCTGTGCTATGTCTTCTGGCTCCATATGGTGCTGTTCTCTGAGGTGGTTCCGATTGCCGATCCTTTGTGTTCTTCAATTCATTGGTGTAGGTGTTGGCACGTGTAGCCAACATAGCCTACATCACACAGGCCACACTGAAATGAATACACCACGCACCTTATTTTTGAAATGTTTTTTATCAAAGAACCGAAACCAACGTTAAACAAACAGTGCGATTCAATTCCCACCAAATTATTTGTTTAGAGCAATTCTTGCTAATCACTATGTTATTTTTCCATTGTATATTTTTTACACTTTTTCACATATTTTATCAGATTTTAGCGTTCGCCACATTTTTATCTATTATAACTTGTTTTTAACATATTTAAGCTAATTTAGAAAAATTTTACTCACTTGAAAATGACCTCAGAGAGGTCAAAACGTTGTGACTTTTTAGCGCTAGTTTTCATTTCAAAAACTATAACCTTAACTTAAAATTAAACCATTTTGACAACTTTAGAGTATAAACTAATAACAATATCATTATGCATTGGTCTACATAAAGATAGATTTTATTTAAACTAAACAATTTTTTTCCAAATTCTTGGATCAATGAACATTTATAGCACATTAAATTTTAGGGGCAACTGACAAAGTGATTTAGATTTTTAACATGCCATGATGGTAATGGGCATTGCTGTACAGTGCTATGCACCATGCCTTTGCCACTTATAAAATTTGATAAGGTTACCGTATACCTTCAGGGGTGTCTCGCATCCAAGCGATGTAGTACGTCCTGTTTAAGCTGTAGATACCTAAACCTCTGTATCAAATTGAAGCTTATAGAGCTGGCTATCAAACCATACCAAAAAGTTTGAAATAAAATGAACTGTTGATTTTTTCAAGGCTGCTGAATGTGAGTGTCCTAATCACCTTTTGGAAGCTACAAGTCAAAGCGAATTTTGTTTTTTGCCAATTTATTTCTTTCCTTGGTTTCAGGACAAAAAGCGCTAAAAAAGTGTGTCTGCGTTTTGCCATATTCAATTGCAGTAAAAAGTTACAGAACATTTTCGAAATAGGATTTAAAAAATGTGAAGTGATCGTACAAAAACTGCTCTCGGAAAAAAAAAATTTCAAAAAACACAATTTGCAGACATGTTTTTGTTTTTTATATATTAATCTAGCTACTGTCCAAATTTGAGGGCAATCAAACAAATCCCCTTTGAGTTGTAACTCTTTAAAGTGTCTGCTTCAAGCGAAAAAATGTATTCGAGAAAACAGCGCTAAGGAAAAATCTCTTGCTTCGCAAACAAACTCCGCCCACAAACGCCTTCAACAGTGTTCTCAGATCACTGAGCCAATCAGTGCTTGGAAAATTTACTACCATTGACTCACGGTGAAATTTACACATGAATCTCCAAAACACCCTTGTGTTTTGCAATACGCTCAAGCTCGGTTTTTCTTAAAGCTGGTCTGGCAAAATAGGGAAGACGAAAAAGGATACAAACGCTAGAGTGGCTGGGCGATGAGAACAAACTGAACAAAAGAAAGCACAGCGGAGCAAATGTACATGGATAATATTCCAGTGGATCTCAATGAGTTGGATGATTCATCGGTATCAGACTCAACAAAAGAGTCACTGTAAACATTGCTGTTATCGCTGTTGAGTTCCCAAATTTTTACAGAACCTTTCTCTTCTCTTGACTTGATCTTTTTGCCCGTTTGATACGATAGTTATAGCTTCATCCGCGAGGCCAACTTTTGCTTCTTCACTCATTGATGTGTTTTCATTCGTTGTTCACTTTTTCGAACTGGTAAACAGAGTTTTCCGTGGTCCATGTTTACTTATAACTTAATAGAATTACACCTAATACGAAAAATGCTTGGATAACAATGCTGATTAACTGAGTAGCCAGCCAATTTGTGGTATCCATATAGGTAATATTCCCGCGAAAGTAGTCTCGGTTGATTGCGTACATGTTATAGGGATGTCAATTAAGAGGGAACTTTTACTTCCAGCCATAATGTAAAACCTCCATTTCTCTGCCAATATTAAGTTTTTTTCAATTTTGTTTTCAGAAATTAGAGACTACTCTTTGACCATTGCTTTGAACCAAAAATCCAAATTTGAAGGAAATTGCCAATCTGAAGGTATACTGTAACCTTAAACTGAAATATTTTTGACAACTTTCTGAACTTTTTGCTGGCTTTTATTTCAACCAACTATCAAAAATTGTCAAATTCACCATTCACTCTCTTGAGAATTTGAAGTGTCAACCTGCAAACATTTGAAACTGGCAGCAAGTTGTCGCAGTTTCACTGGCCATTTGAAATGGAAGCTAACTCAGAAATTGTCAAAAAGATGTCAAAAAGTTCTTAAAAACATTCCTACGTGGCAACAGTAAGGCGTGTAGCACTGTCTACATATAAACAACATACCATCAGTGAAGTTCTGAGAGCTTGTGCAGCCTGAGAAAGAATTCCAGTCAACTCATCTTTCTTCTTCATGGACAGATCTCTGTCCTTTGTAACTTTTGCAAGTTCATTCTCTAGAGATTCCTTGTTTTCTGTTGTTTTCTGTTAAAACAGTTTGAGGAGAATTCAATACAAGTCAAGTTTGTTCACACCATTGACAATATAATATATTATATATTACACATGTTATACAGGAAATTAAAAGATACAGGTACATTTTCAGGAATTTTGTTTAAAACTTGAGCCAGGAGCAAGGAATAGCATTACTGGGTAGCCTGTCATAAGGGTTCTATGGCAGCCTGTCATAAAACCCTTGCATTCACAAGTGTCATAAGGCTGTTTAGATTTACCTTAAATCAATCACTAGCTCAACTTCCCCATAGAATCCAGTAACATTTGGAACAACCCACCTTCAATTCTTCCTTGATGCTATCCACCTGTGCTCGAAGCAGCTCCACCTCACTCTCCCTGTCTTTATTATGTCCTTCCAACTCATCATATTCAACCAGCATCTCCTCTTGTTGTTTGGCTTTCTCTGCCAACATACGGATCATCTGAAACCATACAAGCAGGCACTCTTCAAATCCTGCTGAAGTTTATTTATTACAGATTCTAAGCTTATGTCCCATTGAGATGCCTCACAAATATTAACATTGATACCTAGTCAATGACTCTATGATAGTGAAATTTTCTGCTTCAGTGAGGTGTTTTCCTTAGAGTTAGGAGAGCTGAATTTTATACAAAGGCTTAGATAAGTCAAAGACCCACTGAGTAGTCTCAAGCTGTGTTGTAGAGATAGCTGATTCTTGATGTTAGGGCATTCACTGTTCTACATTCTGATAAATGGAGCAAACACAAAAAGTCCTAAAAAAAACCTTAAAATCAGATTGCATTAACTGCGTATTCACCTTTTGATTGCTGCTGTTTTTCTTGGCCAGCTCCTTCTCGTTATGTTCCAGCATATCAATCTGAAGTTTCATCTTTTTCTCCCTGGTTCTCAGTTCATCATTTTCTTGAATGAGTTCCATGGTTTTGTCTGACATCTTAGCCAGCTGTGCATTAATAGAGACATTCTCTCTTATTGTTCTTTTGGTTGTTTCGGCCATCTGTTTGTTTGATACCTTCCTAAATTCTGCAGCAACTTGGTTCAGTCGCAGCACCATCTCTTTCTTTAACCTGGGTCAAATAAGGAATACAATATATTACATGTATATCAATATTATTAACAGAATACTTTACCGGCTCTTGGGAGAAATAAGGTGGTAACAACATACAATGTACATTAGCACAACTACATTATAAGTTCTTTCGTACCATATTTATCTCTCCTTACAACAAAAATTCTTATAGACACATACTTAACTGCAAGCACCAAGACCATTAATGCCTTGTGATTTTATAGTATGCATATCAACCATGCCTACATATCTCCATGTGAAGTTAACTACCAAGTTAGACTTCAAGTCAAATTGACCCAATAAGGGACATTCAACAGCTACAGTTGATAATTAACTAACAAAATCTCGCTTTTTGTAAGTGTTTTAAAAAGAAAAACACAGACCTGTCCTTGTCAACGACAGCTTTCCTTTCCAAATTGTAAATGACGTCTTTATGTTCTTTCTGCTGTTTTTCCAGTTCCTCCTCCATCTTTGCAAACTTTGCCATCAAATCTTCCTTTTGAACACGAAACTCTTCCAGTGAAGCTAATTTTCCACCCAAAACCATATTCTCTGATGTTAACTGATCCTTAATTTCCTGCATTTCAGTTCTCAAAGTAGCTAACTGTACTTCGTATTGATCTTTTTCGCCATCCTTGGCTTGTTGTAATCCGATCAGTCGATCCTGAAGGTCAGCTATTTCGTCCGCTCTTTGCTCCAATTGTTTTTTCAAAAACGAAACAATTTCTTTTTTATCCGTTGTTTGTTGTTCGTATTGAGATCTGTAATCCTGATTTGCCAGTTCAAGCTCGTCGCACTTTTTCTGGTAGCGAGCAAGCCTTTCTTCCAAGTCTCGTATCTGGATAAGGAAATACTCCTTCGACAACTCATTGAGGATGTCACTCGAAGGTGCTGCAGAGGGAGACTTTTTGGCGCTCTTTTTACCACTCTTCTTCTTCTTGCCACTTTTCTTTCCTTTCTTTTTTGGAGGCATGACTTAAAACAATCGAGAGACAATCTTAAAATGGCAAAGTACAAGTCGCTCAAATATTAAACCTTCGTCTCGCACACAAAACAATAATCATGGCGACTATTAGAGTAGTTGTCATGGGAACGAAAAGATCAAACAAGGCAGTCGTTCTTTAAGTACAGCGGATTACATAACACGTCGTGTAATGGTTATCCGCGAGGACAATTTTGCGCCAAATGGATTGTTTAATATCCTTCAAATATTTTTCGCAACGCTTGCAGTTTTGAAAATTAGGGGGAATATCACTCGGATAGCCAGTCAACCCATGTCTCTTCCAAACTACCTTTTCCTCATGTCAAAGCCCTGCCAGGTGAGCGGGCGACGAAAATGGGTTTGTTTTTTACTTTCTCATATTGCGATGAAAATGGTGCTGGGTCAAGGTTATAGCAGCAATGGATTAAAATGTCCACCCCAACTTTGTTCTGATGCTTATTTTTGCAAACTCTGACATGAAATACAGAAAATGTCTATTCATTTACTTGTCTGTTTTTTTGTTTGTTTGTTTAATGTTTTTAATGAAGCCCCCCCCCCCCCGTCCCTGCTCCCCTACCTTGCAACATTTTCCAGTTTCTCCTGAAGCTTGTTACGTCATAACAAAAGTGCATGATGAGAGCCTTTAGTAGGTCCACTAGTAGTACTCAGACCGTGAGCATTTCACCATCTCTAGAACGTTTTGAAAATGTCTTGTAATATATTCGAATACATTTTATGTGCATGCTGTATTATATTTTAACTTCTTCAATATTTTAACATTTTTTAACTAAATATATATATATTTTTTATATATAGCCCACAATGTAAACTACTGGGTTACCAGTAATTGTGTCAGCTATTAAAGTGTTTTATTATTTATTACTATGAGAAAAGCAAGTAAGTTACATTGGGGGATTTGTCCAAAATATCACAGGGAGAAAGAAGGTGGAACCCTCCCTTAGAAATTACCAGGAGGGGGATTGGTAAGGGGGATTCAATTTCAGAAAAGTGACATTGAAAAGTATTTTAAAAATTGCTTAGTCACCAGCATTCAGAGATGGATAGTTCTTCAACACAACGATCCTGCTGAAAACATTCAGGGATTCTAAAGTAACTACTTACACAAAAATTGATTTTTTGCTTTGCCTCTAGCCCCTGGACTACCAAACCCGACAAAAATTTGTCACCCTATTCGTTATGTTCAAGGAGTCAAACCATGTTCATCAACATCAGGCTTTGCAGACTTTGTACATGTATTTCTACCACAGAAGGTGCCAAAAACCAGACACAAAACTGTCTTCAATAAATAAAACAGGATCTCTTTAATCTCTGTGTAATTATTAAACTATAAAATAATCTCATAGCAATACATCTTGGTAATATTAAAATGCTGACATAACAAACAGCTATGGCTAAGTTCTCATTGCAGTTGATTTTCTTTTGTTTGTTTTCTTTTTGTGAAATCCTTTCTTTCCACTTTGCTTTGCAGCCTGTATTTCCAAATATTTTTTCTTGTTGTACCTGTAACAGTAACAAAAACCACACATATTAAAATTTTATTGCCAATTATTACACAGGAATCATATTAAGTTGCACAACCAACATACACTGTACCTCCTAAATTCAGCATCTGATAGTAACTCATCAATCAAGTTACTCTTCCGTTGACGCTTAGGAATACGAGAAGTGTAGAAGTCTGCAGATCCCTCCACCACAGTACCAATCTGTACAATAAAGCAATTCATAATAAATTAAAGACATGATCCATAAATAAATACCGTACTTTACTTTGTAACAGGTTGAGTCTGAATACAAGCCAAGTGGCCTATCAGGCCGGAGCTTATCCCAGTTTCTGTAGCATGAAGCGACTAGGAGAATTTCTTCTCCCTAGAGGATGGGATGTTAGTTCATCGCAGGGTGACTCCCAGCATTAAGTTTGTGGGCACCCATTTACACACCTTTGTGGAGAGAGGCACTGTGAGAGTTAAGTGTCTTGCCCAAGAACACAACGCAAGGTCCCCAGCCAGGGCCAGGGCCAGCATTGTATATTTCTGAGATTTAGAGCAGTAGAAAATGTTAATGTTTTCAAATTTTAAACTTTTCCTTCTCGCTTCTGATGCAATAAACTAGAATTAACAGGATTTTTCTTCAGGCAAAACGTTTTCACAAACTTATCCAATTTGCAAAGGTTGACAGAAGCAATGTTACTACCTGGTACCATAATTTTGTACAATAATTCAATCATTAATAACCTGGAAATATTTAGGCAAAGCAGATGAGTCATTCTTCTTGTAATGTCGTTTTCTGTCCAAGATATTTCTCATTTTTATAACTTTCATGTCCTGTTCAATTTCTGGCGTTAACTGAGTTGCTGGAAGGTTAAACCACATCGGCCCTGCAGACTCCTCTTTGGTTTTCTGAAATATCAAGCAAAAAGTCACATCACATTTGAACAAGTTATAATAATTATTATGTATGGTACCACAACCGTATAATCTCAAGGGGAAGGTGCCACAGGCTGTGGACAAACTGCACAGAGTGAGATGTGACATTGTAGATCACATTAAACAGGATCTGGATTACATAGCACACACTGGTGGGATATACTGACACTAATGTTGTTTTGACATAAAGTGTTTTTACGATGATGATGATGATGATGATGATAATGATGATGACAGCAGTGATAATGGCGACAGCAACAGCAGCAGTGGCAACAACAACGATGAAGATACCTTAAAATAAGCAATGCAATTAAGTTTCCTACATGTAGATGTTTAGTTCCTACATGGATCATTTTCACCCGGACGATCACACTATACGAACTACTGATACTCCTGGGTTCAAACCATTTATTATAATAGTACTTTTCTCTCACTACACCTCAATGGTTATGTATAATTATTTTATATATACATGCAATATTCAATTATCGGCTTATGAACCTTCTTTTGTTTTTTGTGAGTGAACTTTGAAGAAACATCATTTTCAATAGGACTTTTGTAGTTCATTTAGTGTGATTGTCTGTTGTTGGTGAATGACGTTTCGAAAACCTGAGCGGAAGTCATCTACAACACTGACTTTATTAGACGAAACATTTACCGGCCTACTGAAGCTGACGCTACGAACAGGAACCCAACACCTGTTACTACAGTGATTATACCTTACATTAAGGGCACTTCTGAGACATCTCACGGATCCTACAGCCCTACAACATCCGTGTAGCCCACAAACCTACAACTACGTTACGACACTTACTGACCAATGTGAAAGACAGGGACAAACCTAACAACAGACAGGGAGTAGTTTACAAGATCAAATGCTCCGACTTTCAGGCTTCCTACACTGGTGAGACTGGCAGAAACCTTAACACAAGACTGACTGAACACAAAAGAGCTACGAGAAATGGTGATGCCAACTATTTTCAACGATTGACTCTGGAAAGCTGGTACACTAACCTAGAACAAACGCCTCTCAACAGATGTCAACAACTACCAGCACCTTACAAATGACTTATCCAAAACGGAAACGAAACCAACAAACGGACTTCTAACAGACCGACCTAAAAATACACAGACCAAAAACCGACCAATTTGACCACAGGCGACCCAAGCTCTCAATGTTATCCTTTTTTTACTTTTACACAAATGTTCAGCCTAATGTGACGTATGGCATATACTATTACATAACGACTGAATTTGACTACACGAAACGTGACTCTGGCCTTGCAGCATATGGAGGTGTTGTGTCACAATGGTTTGAATTCATAAAGGTTTGTATGAGAATGCAACGGTTTTGCTTGAAAAGTCGATTATTCTTATATTTTGTGAATAAAATCTACTTACCCTGTTACTGTGTTGTATTCTTTGTTGTTTGCCAGCTCCTCAGGCTGATCTAACGCAATTTCGGCGAGTTATTGCTCTGTGGTTTTCCACTGCTAAAAGAAAGGCCAGAGGCCGGAGTGCCCGCCGCTCAAGGCAAATAAATCCACTGAAAATAACCCTGCTGCCTCAATTCCTCCGTAGAATCGAAGAAGAGATGTTGTAAACTACTGGGCAACCAGTAAATTATGTTACCCTCGTTAAATAAAGCCTTTTTGTTTTTTTTGTTTTTGTTTTTGTTAAGTTCCATGTCAGTTCACTCGCTACGCGATTTCGTCCACAACGCCTTCGCAACGATATATTTATTTCGAGATTGCTTCGCTCACAAATTCGAAAACAGCCGCTTCACAAAAGTTAGGACACTTTCGCGGTGTCGGGTAACTATAATTCGCAGGTAACCGGGCACTCCCTTTATGGGTTTGACAAATAAAGCACGAGGGTACCAGGGAGCATTTTGGTTTGACTGTTGACAAATCGTTGCTGACTACCCCCGGTTGGGCTAATTATAGTTACCCAACACCGCAAAAATGTCCTAACTTTTGTGAAGTGGCTGTTTTCGAATTTGCGAGCGAAGCAATCTCAAAATAAATATATCGTTGCGAAGGCGTTGTGGATGGAATCGCGTAGCGAGTGAACTGACATGGAACTTCAAGATCTCTTCTTCAATTCTACAGAGGAATTGAGCCGGCAGGGTTATTTTCAGTGGATTTATTCGCTTTGAGCGGCGGGCACTCCGGAAATCATTGTCCGGCCTTGTCTTTCTTTTAGTAGTGGAAACCCACAGAGCAATAACTTGCCGAAATCGTGTTAGATCGGCCTGAGGAGCTCGCAAACAACAAAGAATACAACACAGTAACAGGGTAAGTAGATTTTATTCACAAAATATGATATGAAATAATTGACTTTTCAAGCAAAACCATTGCATTCTTATACAAACCTTTATAAATTCAAACCATTGTAACACAACACCTCCATATGCTGCAAGGCCAGAGTCACGTTTCGCGTAGTCAAATTCGGTCGTTATGTAATAGTAAATGCCATACGTCACGTTAGGCTGAACGTTCACATAAAAGTGAAAAAAAAAGGATAACATTGAGAGCTTGGGTCGCCTGTGATTTGACTAACAATAGACGGATCGAAACCCACCAATGACTGATGACAAACTTTACATGAGTCTTTCAGCCAATACCATCATGGCTAAACTGACCAATAACGTTCAATGGACCAGACTTATAACACCATTGACTAACAAACACTATTCACTTGACTCTGAAGATGACTTCTGCTCAGGTTGTCGAAACGTCAGTCACCAACAACAGTTCTTTTCAGAACTACACTCACCCAGACGATCACACTATACGAACTACTGATACTCCTGGGTCCAAACCATTTACTATAACAGTACTTTTGTCTCACTAGACCTCAATAGTTATATATAATTATATATATGTGCAATATTCAATTATCGGCTTATTAACCTTCTTTTGTTTTTTGTGAGTGAACTTTGAAACATGCACTGGAGGAACAGAATGCCTCTTTTCAAAGTCGCTTGTAATCACACTTCGTTTCATCAGCTGAAAGAAACAAAAACTGTGTTATTCAAGTATTACAAGTACATTGAATGAAACTGCTTGACCTGATGCAACACCTCTTCCAACATTCTTTATTGTTGATCTCTATTAACTTTACAGTACAGGACTTACAGTGTACAAGATTGGAGGAAAGTCCTATTTGGTAAATAAACACCTTCTCACTTTGTTGGTATGTCAGCTGATTATGTTCGCAGCTGAGAAATATTTGTCCAGGAAGAGAAGCATTGAGGGTAAATGTGAAATTTTAAGGCAAATCTTTCAGCTAACAACATTATCAGCCAACATACCACCAAGCCAGAAAGGGGTTCATTTATTCTAGAACTCTCTGATTAATTTTTGCATCGTACAAAAACTGTTCCTAAAAAAAGCCAGTAGCAATAATAATGGCAAATGTGCATGATTAACATACATGTAAGCAAGTACATTTCATAAGTTTAGTTAACCTCATTTAAGGTACAAGTAAACACAGTGTATTAATTGTCTGTTTTAAAAAATGATTCAAATTTAAGTTTGCCTAAGAAGTAAAATGTGACAGTTGTAACTTTCTTCACCTTCAAACATTGACATACTCTGATGACTTTTTAGTACTTTCAGGAACAGAATTTGCCACCAATGTTTTAATGTCTCTGTCTTTGAACTCTACAAAATGAGTTTGTTTTTTTTCAATATAATATTAAAGAATGTGTAGTTGAAACTCTCGAGCTGGTTTTGTTTTTCAATGAAAATAATTGGAGGACTAATATCTATGTAGACACAGGGTTATTGCATGATATCCATCCTGTAATTTTGCACCACATAATGTAAAGTATCCAGTAAAATCACACAAAAATTCATCCCTGGGTTAGAACAGAGAATAAAGTTCAGGAAACAAAAACTACATGTAGTCATATGCATACCACAAGTATTACAGATTAGTAAAGAGGTAACTTTAGAATATGCATGATTTCTTTATTAATATTTTGATCTACAGCATTAACGTATGCCATGTGGTTACGAAAAATATGTTTTTTTTGGCAGCTGCATCAACTCTTGCTAAAACTGTTTATTTTCTGAGAGATTTTGTATTTGTTGTGACTACAAAATTACGATAAAATTCTGTAGTCAAAACAAATACAAATCTCTCAGAAAATAAACAATTTTAGCTCTTGAATAGTTGGCAGTTTCTATTGAATAGCTATTGGTAGCTTCCTTCTGTGGTTTAAATGTTACACACACTGTATAACCATATTTCCATTCAGTGAGTTATGCTCCATCACTCAGTGACACAACAGACAGGGTATTCACACTGTTCAATTAATTTTGCAAAACTCAACCCAACTTTTTTAAAGGAGTACTACAGGAATAAAATGTTCTAATTTCTCACCTCTTTGTTATTGCAAACAACATCATCAAAGCTCCTACTAGTTGTGACAGGTTTGAAGCTGGTTTTGTCAAACTTGAGATACAAATCATCTGTATCAATGTCCACTTGCAACTCAGATGAGAGCACGGAAGGACTACAACAAACAAACTGAATAAGTCTTGCTCCACGTAAATTAGCTTAATGCAGTTACTGAGTCAGTTAAATTATTTTTCAACTTCTGCTTTGCTGTTCCTGTGAATTTTAGAAGGAGGCAGGCAAAGGGATCACTTGATTGACCTCATACACCCGAGGCCAAAAGTGAAATCCTTAACAAAGAACAATAAAATTTAAAGTCTCTTTCACTGCTGTTATTTGGGTTGCAATGAACACTTCTCCCCACTAACGGCTGCTCATACGTGACCTACATTCCTTTGCATGGTTTAGCCAATAATTGCTTCAATGCTCATGTGTTCATATCTAAGTTGAGCCAAAATTCACCAACTTCACCAATCAAAAGTTCTGTCTTAATTATCATTACACCAAGCATCAGAGATGTCGCCTTTTGAATTTGATACACACCAGACATCAAAATAAAACAAAGCTTTCTCCAAATACCGCACACCTGATTGAAAAACTTAATATGCAGAGAAAAAATTATATATGCATTAATAGGCATCCAAGTTTAGAATTAATGCGATCTTACAGCATTTGGCCAAACATTAACCGCCACTTTCTTTCCAATCTGTGTCAAAGTAAATGCAGTCAAAACAAAAGGAATGCAGTACAGGGAAGAAACAGTGCATAAGCACCTAAATGGTGACTGCAAAGAAGACTTTAAAATCTACAGAAATTTCCTTTTATCTGACTAATTTCACAGTAAGAGAGGCTTTGGACAAACAATTAAGAATAAAAATAAGTGATAATAATTTCGATGACGTTTCGATGACTCATTCACCATTTTCAAATTTTCAAATTCTAAAAGTCAGATTCCTCTGCATTCTTTATTATTATACCTGATTTTTATTCTTAATTTCACAGTGATGCACATCAGGCATTCCAAATCAGTCAATAGGAATGCTTTATTTTCAGCCCAAAATTTTACTACATTTTAGATCGGGTAGAGTTCCTACATTTTAAGCTTTTCTACAACTACAATATCATGATAAGTTAATAAAGATGGTGAATTTTAAGCTCGATAATGAAATGCGAAGGTGAATTAATCAACATGACACGAGCGTGGGACAAAGAAAAATTCTGAGTCCCCGACAGGAATCAAACCCATGACCTCCCGAACACCGGGCGGGCACTCTATCCACTGAGCTACGAGAACTCATGGAGACCAAGGTCATTTAACTGAGTTCATATATGATAGGTGTCCTGCATACTGCTAGGATCAATGCTATCGAATTCATCGTGAGTAGTGATAAGTTAATAAAGATGGTGAATTTTAAGCTCGGTAATGA
>Ga0126338_10000336_pt1 | contig 24042 bp, 15 predicted proteins | sample OrbCmetagenome_2_FD_92529 | JGI IMG/M metagenome (GOLD analysis project Ga0126338, IMG submission 92529) | Coral microbial communities from Petempiche,Puerto Morelos, Mexico - Orbicella C C metagenome | ecosystem: Host-associated > Invertebrates > Cnidaria > Coral | place: Petempiche,Puerto... | reverse complement strand
TCGATTCCTGTCGGGGACTCAGAATTTTTTCTTTGTCCCACGCTCGTGTCATGTTGATTAATTCATTTTCAACGAAAGCATTGTTGCACAAACGTGACTCACAGTGTAGGCCCATTACTGTAACTTCGAATTCGCGCTCGTATTTTCGGCAAGGCGAAACGGTGGGTAAATTTTCTGCTAACTGGAGGCCGGATTTTTCGGAACGAGAAACGTTGCCCAATACGTGCCCTGCATCAACTTGAAGAATTTATGAAGACGTTGTTGTTTTGGATTTGTGCAATCGGTTTCTCGACTCAGTGGCGCCGTTATAAAAGGAACAGTGACATGAAATGTAGCTGACACTGTTTGTCAAAGCAGAAGTTGAGAGAAAAGTTGCAAGAGAAACTGCGCGTACTGAAGCACCTTAAATTAGGGAGCTTTAACAAACCACGACGGTAAGGAAGACGACAACGTCACTAAGAGCACAATGGCATTGGACGTGCGTTATAAATCTATACATATATTTCTTAGCCGTCCTCTTCAAACAACAGCATGGAACCAAGTTCTCCACATTTTGGATTATGAGGCCCACGACGGCTAGCTAATTTTCCCTGTTTCCTATCAAAACTGCACGCTGCCATTACATATCGAGTGCGGCAGTTTTTAGACCGATTGCCACACGGAACTCAACTAGCTAGAATACTAGAAAGTTCGAATGCAAAATTTAACTTCATTTTTTAACAGGAGTTGTCCTCGGCATCGCCGTCTCTGTTGCTAAAGCTTCCTAATGAAACCCAATGGTGAGACACATACAAAATAGAAACCTACCCAAATTGCTGGTTAAAGATATTCCTGACTGTGCAATTCGGTCCACATATGGCATTAGATGCTTCTCGGGTACATTAAATTGACGAAAATAAATTTCGTCATTGAATGATCGTCATTACGATTTGCTAGCTCAACGAAATATTGCGCAGATGTTTTATTTATGTATGCACCTTCGCATTTGCGACTTAATAAGTTCTCATTTTAATTTTTCACTATTATAAAGTATTGACAGGTCAAATGAACCAACAATAGAGCCAGCTGCCGAATTAACATCAAGCAATCTACTGTCATTTCATATGGTTTACTTCATCAGTTTACGTTACTGTATTCTTTTATTCAACTATTTCGTTAAAACGAACTTTCTTTTCCAGAAAGTCTCGTTGGTTGATTCTTGTCTTAAATCGCGTGTTTTGGTCCTTTTTCTTTTTAATTTCGTGACAATCGTGAATTAGAGCACCTAATGAGTACGCATACATTAGCAGAAATTGGTTAATTTATTCTCAGCGTATTGTTAGATTAATTGTTTAAAGAGCTGAAATTGTCGAATATGCAGGACATAAAACCATATCCGTTTAGTTGAGAAATGCTAGTTGAAATATTGGCCATTAAATCTATCCTTACTATTTCAGCCGTATACACGTCTTTGCCTTGCAATTTATCTTATTCATATTTCGTTTAGTTAATTAAAATCTGCACGAATAAGAGGGTCTATATGCGGTTAACAGTTAGCAGTAAAACGGAACAAAAATGAAGCCATAGTAAAAATTGTGTTTTTATTTTGCGTTTGAAAGTTACATTAGCCTACAATTCCTAAAATTAAATAATATCTTTTTCCGTCCCAGAATGATCCTAAGACCTTAAGTATGTTTTAAAGATGTCAACATAAATTGAAAACAATCTGGTAGTTACCGTAAGGAAAACAAATTAAACGCAAGCCGTAAAAAGCTAAAATAGTAAGCCGTAAAAGCCACCACCCGATAGAGACGCACAAATGAAGATAGTGTTTAATTACTGATAAAGGAACATTGTCTTAATCTCCCTTAAGTATAGATCTATGAATATTTAAAACAGGAACTCGTTTCACACATCATGTACTGACGTTCCTGTGAACGACTCTTTTAATTGTTCTCTAGGGAACGAATAAAAGTTAGCTTTGTAACTAAGAGACCTTAACTTTAAGCTGCTACATACAGCGCGTTTTTTAGATCCTCAAGATACAATGTTTTCCTACTTACTGCGGTTTGTTCAAGATATTGTAGCGCGTGTTGGTTTTCATTTTGTGTATGCGTGTGTTCAGTATGTACGTGACTCTATAGCTAACGATCAGTTTAACTTGGCTCCCCTCTTTTATTTACTTGTCCCATTGGTTATTTCTCTCCCTCTTTTTATTATCTACTTTATTATACTTTCGGCTGTGAAGATGTCTTCCACTCATTAGGGAGTTTACGAGACCACGACGGCGACACCGAGGACAACGTCGATTAAAAAATGAATTTATATTTTACCTACGAATCTTGCGATGCTCTAAAGTCATTTACTTTGTTTATCACTGTCAAAACTATCGCATAACTAAGTCCGAAACACTGCGATAAATTTCAAATAAAAATTTAAAAAATTAGCCGTCGTGGTGCACGTCCTCCAGACAACGCAAAATTTGGTCATTTCACGTCGTTTTCTTGCAGAGGATGGCAAAGAAATGTACCAAGAATTATAACGCTCGTGCACAGCCATTGTGCTGCTCATTAATTCTTTCGTTCAGTGACGTTCCCGTTGCCGTTGCCGTCGTGGTTTCGTAAACTCCCTAATAAAATTGTCATAGATCAACAGCAGGCAACTTAATCATTAATTTTTAATTTGGACTCATTGCGCGCATTCGTACTTTGGCAATATTATTTCTTAATTAAAAAACAGTCCTAAAAAAATACGCGTGCTGATTGGTTAAAAATCGTGTTTCTATAACTCGATGGAAACAGAGAACTAGCATGAGCTGTTGATGTAATTTTGGCGCGAGCAAAGAGAATTTACACTTTGATAATAAACAATTATTTGATGAGGTCTTTTGTGATATCCAGAATAATCAAGGTCGAGGTATACATTGGACCGAAAAAAAAAAAATAGAAGTCATGTTTTTGCTTCTTCACTGACGGCAAGCAACACCCCTGGAGCAACACAAAGCGCGAGATCTTGACATGATTACCCTTAGAAATCATGCACCGTGGTCATACATGACATGTTACCCGTGACCTTGAGTGTCCTTGACATGATTATTGTATAATCTGCAGTTGTGACGTCACAGGCGCTGATTTCGAAAATTCACTGTACGCTTTCGGCCAATCAGAAAAGAGATAGTGAGTTCAGTGTATAATAATCAAAGTTAACAAGCTGTTTTCCTTTTTTTAGTCGCGGTGTTTTCTAAAATATATAGAAAACATGTTCTCTGCGTTTCTATCGAGTTGTAGAAACACTCGAGTTTGGGAGAACTCGACTCACCTGCGGCTCATGTTCCCACAGCATATCTCGTTCTCCCAAACTTCCACTTGTGTTTCTATAACTCGATAGAAACACGGTACCTGTTTTCTATTTCTTAATGACTATTCGTATGAAACATCAGGCAATTAAATTTATTTTAAAAAGTCTTGCGAAGAGGATCGAGTAGAAATAGAAGTAGAAGTTAAGGAGGATTCTCGTCATCTTTAAAAAGTTTACTGCAGATCTTCAAGGGTCGATTTTGTCCAAAATATTTTCTCCCAACCAATTTCAAGACTACCACTTTATTTGCATTTTCTAAAAAAATATTTTAAACATTAACCGCGTACGAGTTATCTCCCAAAACCTTTGAAAGAAGTTAACGATCCACAAATTGTGCTAAGCTCATTAGAACGGTGTCAACCACTGAGTTGAGCAGTGACAATTCTCGCCGCAATCTTATCCACCGACTTCGCCTCTATTGTTTATACTACCTCACGTCTTGAAGTTTTTTTAGACGCCGCTTTCCTCCGCTAAGAAGGCAAACCTGGGCAATGAGGCATTTTTATCCCAATCTTGTTAGTCAGGTTTCCACTGTGTATGAATAAAGTGTATGTATGTATCCAATGCTTGCAAAATATCGCTCTGATCGACAATAAAACAGTGGGATTGGTTAGTTTTAGTAGTTGTTTGCCGTTTGCACTAAGTTAGTCACGCGGGTATAGGTAATCACATGGTTTTGACCTCAATTTGGAATTAATAAGAGCGACTAAATTTTGAAGTGTTTATTTATTCCAAATTCAACGACACTAATCATTTGACAGCATTCAGTTCTAGGTCTTTGTCGTACATGAATTCCCGAAACTTAAAAAAAAAAACTTCTGCTGATGTTGGAAGGCTTTGGCAATTTTCGAGCATGTCGAGTGTTCTTCGGTAGTTTTCAGATGTTCTTCAGAAATCTTCGGAATGGTTCGGGTGATTGTCGGAGGTGTTTACAAATGTTCGGGTAATACTCGTTAATCTTCGGAAGGGTTCGGGTGGTCTTCGGAATTGCACGGAAATTAACGTCTAATTATCTTTGGCTATCTTCCGAAGACTTCAGGTGAACATTGAACACGCACGAAACAAGACCTCGGATGACCGTCTGACTAACTTTCAATATTTCTGAATGCTTCTAACTAACTTCGAATATCTTCGTTTTGATTTGCGCTGGTGTTACTCAGAATCGAGTAAGTTCTGTTATAGTATAGGTATATAATCAAATGATTTCGAGTGCAATTTGGCCACAGTGGCCATACACCCACATACCCGAAAACAAATCCTCGCAACTAATTTCTTTTAGCCTCTGTTAGATGTACGCATTTCGATCTGCAAAATAGAAAGCCATTTTGAAATCAAAGTCCGCCGTGTTGGATGTGGGCTATAATTATATCCTTTCAGTTTTGCTACAGTGCTCACACGCCGAAAAAAAAACAATCCTCCCCACAGGACAAATTTATCCGTTTCTCTGTTTTTTAAGCAGTATTCCCTATCTAGTTAACGTCTGCTTATTTTTCTTTTCTTTTCGAGATCTCAAGCGGGTCTCGTCGGGAAGACGCCATTCATATAACGTAAATCTTCGCAAACCTTCGGGGAGCAGGGATGGCAAAGTGGCGAGAGCGCTTGCCTCCCTCCAATGTGGTCCGGGCTCGATTCTTGCTAGGTATCATGTTGGTGGTTCGCACCTTGCTCCGAGGGTTTTTCTCCGGGTTCTCCGGTTTTCTCGCTCCACAAAAGCCAACACTCTAAATTCCAATTCGACCAAGATAGAGAAAGCACATGAAAACCAGTTAAGGGTGATGGGGCTTCTTCTCTAAATATTGTAATATATATATATTTTTTAATTTTAGATGTTCATGGTTAATTACTCGACTCGTGGATTTTTCACAATGTTTTGTTTTTGTTTTTGTTTTTTATTAAATTTATTTTTTTTTATTATTTTCATTTTTAATTTTTTACATTTCTTAATGGTTATCCCGTGAGCAGCACAAGGTTAAAACAGCTTGAGTTGAGTTATTGATTCCACGCGTTTCGTTTGATACTACAAACCTCTTTAGGGATATGTCTCAACTAAAGATCTTTACAAAGTTGGCTTTTATTTATATAGGAACCACGAGGCGAGATATATATACACAATTATGTAACGCAAAAATCCCGGAAGGGCGAGGTGTTCCGGGGAAATTCGTAAAGACTGTACAGGTACCAAGATAAAATAAATAAATTATTTTGATTTTCGGGGGTGGATTAACGTTTATCCACCCTCAAAAATATTTATTTACATAGATTAGCTACCGTGTAAGTAGATTTATAGTTGGTAGATATTTCTGAATAACTCCCTTGATGTTAATATTAGAAGAGTTATAGGTAGGGTTATATACAACCACCCTGTCATTCAGAGTACGTTTCTTGTTTTTAAGCCCTTTTCTGCGGTTACAATATTTAGCGTCGCGAAACAACGGAAGTGAAAAATAAAAATATCCTGGACAGGGTGCAGTCATACTCCAACGCAACTAAAGATGCAAATTGTGCACTCTACAAAAGTTCTACATGATATGCAAACCAAAGCTAGCCCCTATTAACAAAAGATCACTTTTAGGCACGCGAACAAATTCTTACTGAAAAACACCTAGTATTTGTGAAAGCACGTGTGACCTCAAGGAAACTCTATATGAACCAACTAACTAACGTTGTCATCTAGATCCTGACGAGTGGGAAACACTCCCACGGAACAGTTCTGTCGATCGAGTAAAATGAACGAGAACTAGTGCAGTCCATTTTCTTTTAGAAGAAGCTCCATTACTGTTGAGCACTCTCTCGAGGGCAACTCAGACCACATATTCAGTATATATAATATTAACAATTAAAACTGAGTGAAAAATCGTTTACCCATGCATACAGCTCCATATGACCCATTTTTCGGCTCAACAACAACAACAACAAACTTATTTTACCCCAGAGTTAAAAGAGAGCAATAATTGACAATGTCATGTCAAGGCAAAAATGATAGGGGAGCTGGCTACACAAAATAACCTGAGAGTTAAAAATGCCTAGCAGCCAGTTAAAATAAAAGATAAAAGACGTTTTACGTGTTCCGTTCTAAATTAACGTGTGTTTTGGTTTCGCGATCCCATTCGTGTTAATTTCCAGGCGTGGAATCCATTCGTAATGTGTAGTCTTCAATTTGTTATGCTTTTTGTTGACCTGTGGCTTTTTCACAATATTCCACGCGCGTTACCTCGTGTGACTCTTGCTATCTTGTGACCCGCTATTTTTACTTATTTTTTTTTTTATAACTTGTTGCAGGATTGCATATACTCCCGCTCTCATCTGTTGAGATGTAGCTACTTGCTTCTGCTAATTAAAGGCGGATAATCTCAGCAAGCATGCAACTCTCCTGTTCCTATTGACCTCCGCCTTTAGCTCCAATGCAAGCTCTGATAAACTATCGCTTAAATACCTGATTTGTGGACATGTTTGAGGTTACTATCCACTAACCGTAGACGAGACAGCTCCTGAGAAAGTTATCTACCCGAATATTTAAAACTGAGAGATGCCGTACTATACATATTTGCTCAAATTCATGAACAAAAATCAATAGTAACAAATGCCCATATAGATTTGAAAAGGGAGTTTCATTGCAAAAGCCGAGAGCTGCTGTGGAAAAGAAACTCCTCTAACAAAAGCTACATTGATGCTAAATTTAAGATTTCATTTATCTTGCATAAAAAAGGTTATAATTTTGGCAAGCTGTCCCATTTGCAAACCACCTTCTGAAAAAGGAATGTCTATCACAACCAAGTCTAGCAAATTTAAAATACAGATCAAACGTTCATTGGAAGACATTGAAAGACTAAAGTTAAAAGATCTCTATAATTAAACTTGAACTCCATAGGAGATCCCGGTAATAGGAACACGATCTCGACATCATACTGTGTTTGCTATTTAGATCAATCTTAAGGTATTTAGCCAAGGAAATAGACTTTCAGAAAAGTCCTTTATCTTGTTTATCCATCTAAAACCTCGCAACTTTCTTTCACTTGCTTTGATATTCCATCTTGAAACTCATGAGGTCGACTTGTGGCATGTACCACGGCAACAGCGCCACAGGCACAAATTTTAATTCCAGTTTCTGTCACTTAATTGGCTTGCCGAGGTCGAATTGCCTAACGCATTTGACTCTCCAACGTATAGCTTCCTCTGGTGGAAGGTTTTATTTTGGCAAATTTGAAGAGCTCAACCAGAAGAGTCCTGTACTCTCTGTTGGTCATCCAGTAAATCAAAGGATTGACACAAGAGTTAAACAAAGCCAGTATTCCCCCGGTCCTGTGTAAAGGACTTCCAATTTTGGTGATACCAAATGGTGAAAGAATATAAATGGTTTGAGCTGGAAGCCAACAAAGTGTCAGAGTTACTGACGTCACAGCGCACATGCGCAGGATAGCTTTCTGTTGGGCTCTTTGTCGCTCACCGTAGCATCTTGCCATTGGCGTTGTCTTGAACAGCAGTGTGATATGGCCAAACGAAGCCCAGGTAATCAAACACGGAACATAAAACCCCATCAGACTGTAAATAATGATCATTGCTTGAGTTCCCTTTTCTCCATACGGCGCTTTTACTTTAGAACATTTACTCCCCGACAATTTCCACTCGAAAAACTTGTTTATCTGCAGAAGACCGGTAGAAACCCAAATAACTAGAATGTACAAAGAGAGTTTTTTTCGGGTGAAATAGCGCTTGTATGCCATTGGTCGAAGAATACAATACCATCTGTCAATAGCCAGGCACATGACATTCAAAATGGAGACTTTTCCCATTGTAAAGAGTGCGTATCTGCTCGTGAAGACTCGGCAGAAGACTTCGCCAGCTAAACCACGCGGTACTGGAAATGAGGCGATGCTGATGACATAGCCGGGTGTAAGAAGAAGGAAAATTCCTGATGATGAAAAAAAAACCAAAAAAAAACGGCGATCATTGGCTCATCCTTAATGCATTGTTATACAATAATTACACATGCAGTTATTCAAACGGCATAAATAGTAATGTGTAAAGATCTTCGTGAAAGCGAAAGGTAACAACTAAATATCCGGCTCCTGAAAAAAACCCTGCCAATTGAGAAACGAGCAACGTAAATTTAGACCTGAAGGTAGCTCGTAACAGTTTCCAACAGGTTTCAGCCCTTTTACTTTGATAGCAACTCTTTACAGTTCATTTCACATCGCAGTGATGGCATCACACGAATGCCCGGTCATTGGTGTCTTTTCCCTGGCATTACAACTTTTTTCTTAAAAAGAGTAACGAGAAAAAGAAAGAAAGAAAGAATAAGTATTTGGAACAGTTAATAAACATGCACTAGCCGTGACTGACTCATGTCTTGATAATTAAATAGTCAAGGCTCGAAGATTGAAGGTAATGTCAATAAGCACTGTTACGAAATGTTGCATTTTACCATGCAAATCACCATTTAATAATAAAAATGGAGTCCCCTGACTCATTTTTTAAGTTATAAGCCCATAGGCTCTAATTAAGGGTGTTTTTAACGGGTCCTAATTTATGGTAATCTGTAGCCCCACGAAAACGACCATGATGTTCTTAAATGATCAGGTATTTGTTCCATAGCATAATTGAAGCATCAACAAAAACAAAAGGCTGGAAACTATTATAAGATAAAACCAAATTTAGTCCCAAGGGATTAAATACTAAAGTTTAAAAGCTTTCTGCAAAATAATGCCAAAAAAATATGACGGCAGGGGTTTCAAAACAATGTATGCATCAGTTCTAAGGTGGCTCAAAACAGTTTACAGCAGTTAGATTTTGAAGTTATCACCACTCAGTCTTTATCACTTGATGCTACAATCATGGAATCAAAACACTGCCCAATCATTGGTGAGCACATTTTTATCAATTTGGAGACATAATAGGTTACCGCAGTAACGGAACAACCTGCTAAAACACCCTTAATAACAGCTTTAGGGACTTATCATTCAAAAACTGCACGGTGCGATTTTTTTATATTGTCAAGTTTTAATAAGCATGATAAGACGCGACTTTTAGCAGAGGTCATTGGTTAGAATTCCGTTCAGGCCTGAATTTTTTTCAGGCTTTAATTTCACAACTGCTTAAGTTTTGTGTACAACTGCGATGATCAGTCATGTTTTCATATCTTTCTCCGCAGTTTAAATATAAATTATGATCTTTCACATATTCACTTGCATTCTTCACCATCTACGGGTATATTACGAACTTACAATGTGACCAGCTCCCGGTTGCCTTGATAGCTCAGTTGGTAGAGCACTGCACCGGTATCGCAGAGGTCATGGGTTCGAATCCCGTTCAGGCCTGAATTTTTTCAGGCTTTAATTTCACAACTGCTTAAGTTGTGTGTACTACTGCGATAATCAATCATATCTTCATATCTTTCTTTGCAGTTCAAGTATATGGTCTTTCATATATTCACTTGCATAGTTCAGATCACTCTGTGCTTTTTTGTCAAGATCGCTTGTCACACCTCGCCATCCGATGCGTCATCATGCATGAAGTTGTAGATGAATCACTGCATAAAATATGTCACTATCAACAGAATGTGTCGCAGCATTGTCATCTTTTAGATACCCTAGTCGTTACACATAAAGCAGATAAGTGTATCGCTTTTTTTTGTATAATTTATGATCAAGCTGTAGGTAAAGGAAATTTTAAGTCCCTTGCAGCCCCGTAAGGGATTAAAAAGACTGTCAGGCTGAGCCTTATAGCCTAAGTTAACTTTACATATTACAGCCTAGTTTTAAATCTCTCGTCCAATGAACATTACAGACGATTAAACAAGGATGATGAATTTGACATCGTTGATCCTGCTAAGTTTCCGCTCTGCCTCGTTTTTTGAGTTTGATGTCGAAACAAAGATCAGAGGTCAGCGTGGCTGAGAAAATGGCAGCAAGCGTGAATTCCACTGACAGCATGGGGCTTCATTGAGCTGCTGAGCGCTGCCAAGCCACTTTTCAAACGGTCTAGCAAACGACTGGAACAAATAAATGATGTTTTGGGGTTCATGCCATCAATACTTTTTCAATCTTTTAACCAGTCAGAATCGAGACGTGACCGAGTTGAAATTCTTTGGCCGGTCAGCATGACCGAAGATCATTTTAAGCCCGGTAAGCTGAGAAAAAACACAGTGAGGCAGTTGAAACCTGGTTTGTGTGAAATAAGCGACAGCAATAACATTTCATTCCGTTCCGTTATTTGTATTTGCGTTTGGCTTGGGCTAATTTTAAAAATACCCAAGCAGACTAAATTCAGGCAACATTTTCAGATTAACAACATCTCGGTTAAAGAGAAGAACAAAGAGTAACAACTCAATCTAGATAGCCAGTTATACCACCAGATTCGCCGTCACAGGACATCTTCAATGTAGCGAGGTTTCAGGCTGTTTTTGACGCAGCTTTAGTTTTGGGACTGCAATGTACTTCTTATGTAGCTCAATCATTGAAATCTCAGCCAAGTAAAAAATCAGAAAAATATATGTTGAAAAAAAGGAATTTTCGAAACTATACCATCTGTTTTTCACCATTTTTCGCTTGTGGGACTATTTTAAAATTTTTTTATCGTTTTGGTTTTTCTAGTTAGATTTTAGGCCCAAAAGTAATGGAGTCACCTACACCACATGAACGAGTGACAAAAGCTACGAGTATGATTTTATGTTTACAGCTAATGTCGAGTGCTGAATAAGAAGACAGACATTAATGAAATAGGTTTTATGAATAATTATAGCAAAGATGAAGCTCAGTTCTGACAAACCTGTGAGTAGATCTGTGATGGCCAATGAGAACATCAGAATGTTGTGTGGTCTTTTAAGCATTTTTGGTTTTCTCGTCATAATCGCACAGAACAGAAAGTTCAGCAAAAACGACGAAGCTGCTATTACTGCAAACATCGCCTCTCTAGCCTTCACCTCAGAGTTCTCTTCGCCGTTGTCTGGGTTTGGTGTTGAAATGTTCCGCATCTCGGAAAGCGTTGCAGTTTTGTTCGTGTCCCGTGTCCCGACGATCCTACGCGGACTAGGAAAAATCTCTACATCTTACTTAAAGGAGTATAATTTTATGAATTAACAGTCAGCTGTTGAATATAGAAGTCAAAATTTCTCCTTGAATAATTTTTTTTTTCTGTATAATAGCAAGGAAGAAGCGCTCTGAAAAAGCGACGCGTCCTCGAATTAACGGATTATACTCTAAAGTGAATTCCGAAATTCCCGTCACTTTAAGTCCTAGTCCAAAAACCCACCTAATCGGGCTTATTGCCCACCACATGAATTTAGTTGAATAAATTAAAGGTGTCATTAATGTGACCCCAGTAATGTAATTTAAATAATCGGCATCTTTTGGAAATCTCAGGGCAGGTGCTTGTCAATTTAGAATTGTTGAATGCTATGCTTTTTAAGACCTCTTTAAATTTGCAGTAAAATCGATTTCATTGACCCAACGGTGCTGGTATCTAGAGCTTACCATTGTTTTCTCTGTAATGTCCAAATTCATACCGTTTGTTAGCACCCACTTATCACAAGTGCGCTTCGGTGTCTTTGTGCTAGAAAAAGCTCTGTTGGAGATGAAATTATCAGAATGTAAATACAGAAGAATGATTCCCCAAAAGCGACAACGTTTTTTTTTTTCTCTAAATGACGACGTGCTACCGTGTTAAGGGCACCTATGACAATGAGCCACCCACCGAGACTCTACAACAATGCGGCAATGAATAACTATACCAAGAAGTCATCTTTAAAATTAAAAAAAAAAATGAAAAAAGAACGGTCATAGAGTCTTGCTCCTAAATCGTCATGTGCCCCTAACACTCCAGCATTGTTCAGGTAGATTGCGTCTTTATGTCATTGCACATCATGTATAGTTGTTGTTGTTTATGACGATCGACGTTGTTTTTATTCAAGCATGTAACATACCGACTTGTTGTTTGATTGGTTTTATAATGATAATGATAACGATGATTGCCACACAGTCAGATAATAGCATTCGGAGCTTTAGAAGGGAGTGAATAATCGGCTGCAAAACTGTTATCTCGGGGACGGATAATTTTTTTTTACAGTCGAAAACAGCTATCCCTGGCGTGAGTCGAAACGATAAGTAGTTCGAGACGTCGGTGGTTCGAGATAAAAGACTGAAAAAATGAGATAGAGATAGCTGGAAATTGGAGATAACTGAATCCGAGAAAACGATGTTCTGCTGCATATTTACGATGTATTTGTATTTAAGAATAGTTTTACAAGTGTTTAAAAGTTTGGATTAGCCTAGCCAGCAGATCTTTCTCTTTAATTTAATGGTTTGCAACCCTCTCTAGAAGACTTCGCTCTCAACATGCTAATTAAACTGAAATTGAGCTGACAGCTCGTCTTAAATCGTATAGAAGTTAAATAACTTTAAAAAGCATTCTAAGACTTAACATTCTTCAAAGAAGCTTTACTACTTCCATTTCGATCAAATCAATGCCGTTTTATTGCGTCCCATGTTCTCTTTTACTGGCGTTATTAATGAAACTACGACACTTAATTTTTGCCAGTTAACACCTGCAATAAGTGATTAAAAAAAACAAAACAAAACAAAAACAATATTCCGTTATTCTCATTACAATGAGATGGGGCTTTTATAGCAGTTTTTTTTTTTTTTAAATTTACTAGAACCGAACCAAATAGGCCTAATCAAGGTTTTCGACGCCATCTTGCCGGGTAGGCAAAGCGGTAAGAAATTACAGTGCTTGTATGGGAATCGGATGGCAAATATTTAAATATTGAATTTTGCACGACTTATGAATCGCAACTTTGCTATACTAGGTAGCAGATTATATTCACCAAATTTGAAGGACTTAGCTGGGCTAGAAGACGCTCAGTTAACTTTTAATTTCCCAAACATTTGCTTACATTTTTTCCCCGCGAATCAGGTCTACCCAGCCAGATTTAGAGACACACGTATGGAAAATTAAAAAAAAAACATTGAGCGTCTTTTATAGCGAAGCTACCTCCTTCAAAATTGGTGAGTACAATCTTCTACCTAGTATTCTAACGTTGCGGTTCACAAATTAGTGTAAAATTCAAGTTTTGAAAAAGTCATTTGCCAGCGGATTCCCATGCGAACACTGTAATTTCTGACCGCTTTGTGCACCCGTCAAGATGGCGTCGAAAACCGCAGGATTAGGCCTATAGCTCAAATTACTGGAGTGTATTTATTAAAAACTAAATTGAATTTTTGTTTTCGTGTTTGTTCAGCTTCAATGATAATTGTATCTGTCGTGCAAATTGTTCTTCCTCCTATCAGCATTGTATCGGCAACTGAAGCTGCACATGAACTGAGCAAAAGCCAGTCTTTCTCGCCTTTTTTGCAGAATTGGTTATTGCCTGATCTGACACAAATTTGAACGATCTAGTCACGAGTGATGATATTCTGGCTACAGTAGTTAAATCGACGAATTGTCTATAATATTGGGTCTAGTAGAAATTAATTAAAAGAAGCTGTAAAGGGCTTTTTTTGGAAATTAAGTACTTCCTTTATAGCTAGGCCTGATTATGTCGACGATGATACCTGGAATAGTTTAAAAGATGCAAAGGAATTGTAAGATAAGCGAACAAAATGGAACTGGCGTAACCTTAAAATTAAACGAACGTAACAAATTATCCAAGACAATTTTCAAGAGACCAACAAAGAAGAACATCGAGACCTGTTAGATAACTTTCAAGAAAAGCCTTGTGAAACAACAAAATCACAAAGTTACAAATTATAAAAAAAGCTACAAGCTCTGCACAAGGGAAAAGTGAAGGGTTTTACAGAAGAGCATAACAATATCAAGGAGAACGGAGACTATTTACGTCAGTGACTCGATCTCAGCAGATCCCTTTGAAATAAACGAAAGAGTGTATAAGCTATTACAAAACGTTAAGAGCTGTCATGGGGGAAGCTTCGTTGAATGACACGTCTTGGTTATTACAATGTAGTCCACAACTAATAATGCAATATAAGATGTTTTCCTTTGTTTACCTGGAAACATCATTCCTCTTCATTATAGACCGGTTATAAGCATCACCTCATTCAATTCCAGTTTCTCGGAGGTTTACCAGGGGAATCCTCTGATGTATCCTCAGCAATAGATAAGCACCCTTCACATTGGGAAAAGTGTCGATTTCGGAGGTCACGTGTTTGGCTGTTGATAAGTGGGATTGCAGGTTTCGACTGACCAATGACGTAGCTACAAGTGTTGGTATTTCACCCAAAACCAGGCCTTTCTCAGCATTTCGGTTTGCAAGTTTTCCTAGTGGGGTATTCTCTTTTTTCGAGACGTTTTCACTGACATTGGAATCTAAATACGTTGTCTACTGTGCAACACTACAACGACACATTACTTCTAGACTTCTTGGTCTTATGTATCATGTGAATTATTTTAAAAATTGTCAACGTGACTCCAAGGGAGAGTCGGCAAACTATCAGAACAACAGCTGTGCTACAATACTACTGTGCAACAACAACATAACAGCGCTAGGGATAGGGGTGTCCCTCAAAGCAAAGACGAGAAGCTTTGGACGAACAGAGACCAGCTGTTTTGAATGTCGTTCACTGCTTTGATTAGAACCCGCGGTGTCTCAGTCTGCTCCTTCCGTCACGGGTGAAAACCCAAGCAACGCCCAATTCTTATGTTCTTCCATGGGATAGTGGCCGGGTTGTTCATACATGTAGGACATATCGTTTAATTTGCACCATGTGCCACATATTTTCGATATGGCTCGGTCCTAGTGGACATTCCCTCTTAAGAGCCGTCATGGGGAAAGCTTCATTGAATAAAACGTCTTGGTTATTATAATAAAGTTCACAACTAATAATACAATGTAAGATGTTTTCCTTTGTTTAACTGGAGACATCATTCCTCTTAATTGTAGACCGGTTATAAGCATCACCTCATTTACTTCCAGTTTCTCGGAGGTTTACCAGGGTAACGCCCAATTCCTATGTTCTTCCATGGGATAGTGGCCGGGTTGTTCACAGGACATATTGCTTAATTTGCACCACCCTTTTCAGTGTAAAGCTTACATGTGAGTATTTTGAGTATGAGACTTTTCTTCGATCAATTAAACTTCAAATGCAGTGGATTGCTACGGTGTTAGAGCGACTAACGTACCAAAAGTTGCAACAGATGGTACATATTGTCATCAGAAGCCGTCTTACCATATCTATAGAAGTATTTTAAAACTATAATTTCAATAAAATAACACTTTTTGTAGTTTGAGGAATGATTATGAGTGTTTTATTGCACGTCCCTGGTTTCTAACTAATTATTTACGACATCTGGTTTTATTTAGTCAAATCCGCCAAATAATGGAGAATGACGTGGCAATGGAGATAAATACATTCGTTCATAATTTAACAGTTAAAGAAAAACATTTCCTAACTCAGATTATCTTTTAGCAGCTAAAATCCACAATACAGCTGAAACTGATGGATTCTAATGTATTTATAACAAGAGTTCTATTTATAATTGATGTACCTGATAACATAGCTATATGTAAGTGAAATAATTTAATCACAGGTATTTACAGGATTCCTCGCTACTCATTCATTGTCGTTTTAATTACACAGAGTTCTCTTGCTCTATACGAGTGTCAGTTTCTGGAATTGCCCTTTCAGGAGACACTTGCGAAGATTCAGTCTTGCAGATATTATATATAGAGAGAAACGCTCTCCTGTATTCTTTGTTGCTGAGAAAGTAAATCCACGGATTAACCATAGAGTTAGACATAGCCAACATCAAGGGAATCTTTTTTCCATATCGACCAAGACTTACGTTAAAAGAACGAAAAACATAAAATACGTGAGTGGTGAGCCAGCAAACTGTAAGGACAGTGGCTGTGATGGCACACATGCGTAGCAGCAACCTTTCTCGTACTTGCGCCCGCTCTGTTCTACCAATTAAGGACGGAGATGATTTAATTCGATACCAAATATGGATAAAAGAAGCCCAGGTTATCAACGACGGAAGAAAAAAAGTCCCAATGACGTAACATAGCGCAAACACTTGTTGCCCTGGCTTCAAAACACTTACGCACCTGTTATCTTTAAATTTAACTTGGAAGAATCTATAAATTTGTAGAACAGAACTTAAAACGAAAATACAGACCACATATATTAACAACATTTTTTTGGCAAAGAACACTTTGTACCTAAATGGTCGTATAACAGAAAACCATCTTTCTAAGGCTAACAGAGTGACAGTCAAGATGGACGCTTTACTCAGAAAAAATACAAAGAAACCGTTTGCAAACATGTAGCAGAAAATATATCCAGTCCAGCTGACAAGAAATGGATCTTTGGTGATTTGAAACCCCGGTGTCACGAAAATAGCGACTCCTGAAATGGAAAGAAACGATCACTATTTATTTAGATACCTAAAAATATTTAAACAACAAAATTATGTTTAAACATGGTAACATAGTACATCGGTCTGACCCGCAAATAGCTAAGCTAGTCTAGGCGAGTTAGTCCTAAATACCTGGATAAAAAAGTTTATATTAATAAAACGAATCTGCGAACAGTCAAAAAGTGAAGGACAGAAGAATTACAAAAGTGTTCATCAGAGAGATTGGTATTTACAACCAGTTATTCTAATTGTTCCGACATGGTCTTGGCCCCTGAGCAGACAGCGCAGGAGTCGCCCCCATATTTAATCAAAGCGTTTCATGTTATATGTTGGTATCTAAGGTGTATATATTCATATGGCATGGTATATATTAATATAGATTATTAATCCGGGTTTAATTTCGAGTTTAACAATTATTAGCTCTAAAATGCATTATTGCAAGCAGCAAATTACAAATTATACATATTATATATTGAATGTGACTTTTGAAAAACTTCGGATGTAGCAATATAGGCGGAAAATTCGCATACTATAGCAATTAATATTTTGTTCTTTCCGTGGAGTAATTCTCTTTGAAATATCAAAAGATATCAATGAATCCAACTCACAATAAAAAGAAGCATAATCAGTGAGAGTAAAACTGTTTATTACACATGAATAAGTGTTATATTTGGATTTAAGTGAAGAAAATTTTTGTGTGCTGGCAAAATATGGTTAAATTTTCATAAAAGACTAAAAATTTAAAAATTTGCTTATAGCAATTCTCAATATCACGGCTCCCTTCTCTGGCTTCGTTGTTTTTATTCTTTACGCATTACTTCAAGTCGTTGTTTTACAATGGTTTAATTTAACTACCATCTTTTTGCTTATTATTCAACACGAAGTTCTTTGCTGCTTTGGCCGTTGCCCAATGACACGAGTCTAATTTAAATATTGTAACCTGAGTTTACATCAAAAGAATAGAAATGTTGCTACTACCTAGACTTCTCCGCATTGGAATTCCGAGAGTCTAGCCTCTTCCGGGCATTCGGTTAGTTTGGGCGCAGCACAAAAACTCTTTTTCCTTTATTTCGCTTGCAGCCCTTTCTTCGCGCTGGGCCCCATCTAACTGAACGCCTACAAGAGGCTACCGAGAGTCTCACTTATAATTTTTTGTGCGTTTGTCGCTCGGTCCCGACTTCTTCGTGGATAATCATATGCGAAGTAGATTTTATTCCTACTATTCCTGAAACAATAAGCTTCTGGCTGTAAACATTTAACTTTATTTCTTTTATGTCTTTATAAATTCGTTCGATTACAAGAAACAATGTTACCTGTCATCATATCTATTGTAGCTAAACTCAGCAATAAAATGTTGTGAGGTTTCTTCAACAAAACAGGCTTCTTGTACATCAGGAAGAAAAACAGGGCGTTGCTGACAATCGATGCAGCTGCAATCATACCAAACGTGGCTGCAAAAGCTTGAGTTACTCTCATGGTAGTTGCAGGAAGACGTAAAGGGTTATTACGTTCTCCAGGAAGGTCTTATAAAAGATTAAAGCGTGTTGAGATATCATGTTTAATATGATAACGTATAGTTTATGCAAGAACATCCGTAAAGTGCAATAGTTTATAACGCTCTTTTAAATAACTTCAGTTTTTTAATATTATACATATATATCAGCTTTCTGAGAATGTACCTTTACACCTGTCTTATCCTTCGCGTTTTCTATCCTTCGCTGTTTTCTGACGTAGTTAATTATAATGTCCGCCTGCAACATGCCACCTTGAATCAACTTCCATGAAAGAGTTTATCCGCGATGTTTCAATTCAATTTAGTTTGACCGGAAATTTTTTCGGTTATTAATGTTATTTATTACCAGAAATTGGACAAAGATATTTATCTCTAATAATCTTTGTTTGTTTGTTTGTTTTTGTCTTTTTTGTTTTGTTTTTTTTTTTTTGTTTAAACACCTCGGTACTGTTAACTAATAAAGTAAATGGGAGATGTAAATCATGCAGGATTGATTACAAATCTACCAAGAACGTAACATGTGGACTTTTTACAATAACTATTGCAATAAAAAGGTTTCCTTTGGCATTTAATTTCCGTTTGTCTTCGCCAATAAGTTGATGTAAACAGTATAAAACATATTTTCATTTCCTTTGGTTATAATAGTTGTCGATAGTAGACAGCCTATAAATATCTCACCGTTAAAGTAATTTATCTGATTTTAGAATTTGACGGATGTTTTAATTAAAAAAAAGAAACATAAAGAGACATTTATAAGAATAAGCGACTCTTTGTTTGTCAAGTTTTCAAGTTTACGAGGACCAATATGACGCTCCCAGAAAAACTGAAAAGTTAGGTTTCATTTTCCTTATTTTATTTTTTATCACCAAACAAAACTGGGCGTCGCTGACATTACAAGAGTGAATTGAAAAACCCCTGATATTGTACATTATCGACAAATAAAAACATGCCTGGAGATGATACAGGGCGTATGTTATCATTCCAAACTCATTTTCCTTGTCTCCAATTCTTATTCCAAAGGAGAGTTGCCAGGGTGTTCAAAGAATATACTTCTGTTTATAATTGATGCACCTGATAACATAGCTATATACATATATCAGTTTATTTTTGGTTGTTCCACGAACAACAACTCTGGGCAAAACGACAGGATAATTATCTATACTAGGTTAGTAAAATAATTTACAGGTCTTTACAGGATTCCCATTCATTTGAGGTTTTAATTACACAGAGTTCTCTTGCTCTATCTGAGTCTCAGTTTCTGGAATTGACCTTTCAGGAGAGACTTGCGAAGATTTCTTGCAGATCCAATGTATAGAGAGAAACGCTTTTCTATATTCTTTGTTGCTGAGAAAGTAAATCCACGGATTAACTATAGAGTTTGACATAGACAATATCAAGTAAATATTTGCTCCATTTCGACCACGAATAACGTGAAAGGAACTTAAAACATAAAAGAGCTGAATGGGGAGCCAGCAAACTGTAAGGACAGTGGCTGTTATTGCACACATGCGCAACAGCAACCTTTCTTTTACTTGCGCCTGCTCTGTCCTGCCAATTAATGACGGAGATGATTTGATTCGATACCAAATATGGATAAAAGAAGCCCAGGTAATCAATGACGGAAGTAGAAAAGTCCCAATGACGTAACATAACACAAAAACTTCTCGCCCGGGCTTCAAAACACGTACGCACCCGTTATCTTTAAATTTAACTCGGAAGAATCTATAAATTTGCGGAACAGAACTTAAAACGAAAATAAAGACCACATATATTAACAACATTTTTTTGGAAAAAAACACTTTGTACCTAAATGGTCGTATAACAGAAAACCATCGTTCCAAGGCTAACAATGTGACAGTCAAGATGGACGCTTTGCTAAGAAAAAATACAAAGAAACTATTTGCAAACAGGTAGCAGAAAATATATCCAGTCCAGCTGCCGAGAAATGGATCTTTGGTGATTTGAAACAGCGGTGTCACGAAAATAGCGACCCCTGCAAAGGCAAAGAGACGATCTATTAGATCTCTGAGATATTTTTTCTTAACGAGTAAAAATTAACCAAGATAAGACATATTCAAAATTTTAAAATCGTTCTCTGGTTAAAAAAGTTTAAAATTACGAGCTTTCAATTGCCAGTCTGTAATCGTTGATGTATAGTGATTGCTAGATTGCAGACTGTCCATCGAACGCTCGTAATTTTAAACTATTTAACCAGAAAACGGTTTTTGAATTTTTGAGCAATATTATCTTTCAGTATGGTTACATAATACATCGGGATGACCCGCAAAAAGCTAAGCTAGTCTAAACGATTTAGTCCTGAATAAAATTCCTGGACAAATAGTTTATATCAATAAAAAGAACTTGCTAACAGTCAAAAAAGGAAGGAAAACTACTTTGCGACTAAAACGCCCGAGTGGGTTCTGATCACGACTCCCGGCCCAGCTGCAACGGCGGACACTTCGGCATTGGTAAGTTGAACGAGAACGGACAAAGGCTCTTAGAGTTATGCTCCTATCTACCGTGCCAGCTCTACATAACCAACAGGTTCTTCTCCACCAATCCCCTCCGCCGATCTTCTTGTCGGCAACCTAGATCCCACCAGTGGCACCAGCTGGACCTCACCATCACTCGAAGACCCTCGTCACACTGTTTACTTGTCACACGCAGCTTCCACAGTCCCTCCCTCGACACCGACCACTCCCTCAAAGACTGCTCTGCCGGCAACGCTGAGGAGAGGAGTAATTACGTCCGTGACGCCATCTACAACTCTACCATGGACACCTTGGCCTTCGGCAGAAGAGAAAGGCGGAATTCGGATTGGTTTGAAGCCAGTATTGCCGACCTGGAACCAGCAATTGAGGCCAAAATAATAATACTCATCAACTACAGGAGGGAGCCTTATGCGAAGACACTCGCTGCACTCAGGAAAGCCAGAAATGATGTTCAACGAATCTCTTGACGCTGAGCCAACGACTACTGGCTGAACTTCTGTCAGAGCACCCCGCCTGAAGATGGCATCCCGCCTGAAGTCCTCAAGGCTGGAAGAGGACAGTTCTCTCCACCACCTGCACCAACTGCTACCGCAGTGCTGGGAAAAAGGGACTGTGCCCCTGACTCCCCCAAGCTCCTAAGTATGATCACGTCCCTTCATGTAGACATTTCTGAAACCGTTAAGCTTCTGGTCCTAAACATATAACTTTTTTTCATTTAAGTCTTTATACATTAGTTCGATTTCAAGAAACAATGTTACCTGTCATCATATCTATCGTAGCTAAACTCAGCAATAGGATATTGTGAGGTTTTTTCAACAAAACAGGCCTCTTGTACATCAGAAAACAAAACAGAGCGTTGCTGGCAATCGATGCAGCTGCAATCACACCAAACGTGGCTGCACTCATGGTAGTTACATGAAGACGTAAAAGGCTCCGGGAGGGCCTTCTAAAAAATAAAAACCTGTCGAGACATCATGTAAACACATTAACGCACAGTTTATGCAACAACATCGTTGAGTATAATACTTTATAACGCGCCTTTATTTAACTCCATTTTTAGAATAAAATATATTTTTAGCTTTCTAAAAACGTACCTTTAAATCAGTCTTCTCATTTGCGTTCCTGGTCTCTAGCCTAGCACAGTATGATATTCACTTCCAACTTGTCGCTTTGAATCAACGTCCATGAAAGAGTTCATCCGCGGTTTCTTTTATATCGACAACTGTTTAGTTTGACCGGAAATTGTTTCGGTTATTAATTAATGTAACGTTTTCTTTATTACCAAAAATTCAACAAATATATTATCTCCAATTGTTAACTGATGAATAAGTAAATGGCAGATCTAACTCATGCAGTCTTGATTTCGAATCTACCAAGAACATAACATAACGTCCTACAATAAATGTTGCAAAACAAACATTTTCTTTCGCATTTAATTTCCGTTTGTCTTCGTCAATAAGTTGATGTAAACAGCGTGAAACATATTTTAATTTCCTTTGGATAGGATATTGGTTTCGACATCAGACATCCTATAAAAATTGACAATTGGAGCGACTTATTATATTTTTAGAATGTGACGGACATGTTCAAAGACTTAAAGAGACATTTATGAAAATAAGCAGTAGTTTTTTCCCTCAACTTTCAAGTTTTCGAGAATTAATATGACGCTGTCACAAAAACTGAAAAGGTAGGTTTCATTTTGTTCATTTTATTGTTTAAATATCATTAAGCTAAACAGGCTGACAAAGGATGCAGTTGCAATAATGCCAAATATGGCTACACGAGCGTGAGAAACACTTATGGTCTGTACAGGGCGAATTGAACAGCTCCTGATATTACATCATCAACAAACTTATGGTGATGGTACAGGGTGTATGTTGTCGTGTTGTCGTGCTGTACAAATTCACTTTATTTTTGTTTTGCAACAAAGGCTGAGTCAAATAACGACAGTCGCCGGACATTTTTGATATTTTTCTGATAAATGTTGTTTACGGCAATTTTTTCCAACCCAGCTGCCAAACTAAAAACCACAAGAAAATAGCTGAAGATGATGCAGTGTCCAAAAATATACAAAGAAATTGATCTACCACACCTTTGCAGCTTTTTTTTCCTCATATTGTAAAAGTATTAGTTTTTGAAAAAATATAGATATATTGTACTGCGAGCCCCGGCCAGCTAGCATTTCCTTAGTTTCCGGTGCCATGTTCGCATCAGCATTCTAATAAGTATTTTTACTTGATTACTCTTAAGAGAACTGTATGAACTGTGTGAAATGTCGTATATGCACATTTTGATTATTTTGAGTTTGAGAATCTGATGGATATATTGGGAGATATGTGAAAATACTAACCCTAACCCTAAGATATCGTATTAAAAAATGAGTGAGTTTGCACATGATCATGTTTTACAAGGAAACTTGCTACTTTTGTATTCTTTCGTTCTATTTCATCTCTTGTAGAAGTAAAGTAGGAAAGTGATGTTATACAAGATAGGGAAGAAAACGTTAAGGCATTGACAGACGAGTGAAACACTTAGCGTTTTCATGAAGTAGTCAAAACTGTTAGAAAAGGTCGCGACCCACCTTTGGGGGGTGGGTGTCTAAGGAAAACACCATGGTTCTCCCATGCTAGGTGGTGGGCGCTGGGTAATTTATTACTGGTCTGATGGTCTGATCATCTGATCGTAGCGGGGGGAAGCTAGGCTGAGTCAGAACCATCACGGGTCTTTCATAGTAGTGGGTGTGCGCTGGGTAAGATGCCATGGGTCTGATTGTAGTGGGGGGGGGGGAGGGAGGGCTGGTTCACTGCCATCATGGGTTTCTGATAGTAGTGTGGGGAGGGGACCTGGGTAAGACATTATGGAATTCTGGGTTTTTGATAATGGTAGTGGGAGAACTGAGTAAGACTATGCTTTATGGCTATGATGCTAGTGTCAAAGACACGATGTACACACACTAAGCAAAGATATCACCAGTAAAAGACATTAAGAAGCCAATCCTTAGGCTGCATGCTCTTTACTGGTCAGGGGATGGTACAGATATGTCTGTGCTGGGGTTTAACACCACAACGGATTCGGCGACCAATAGTATTGGAGTTGGTAATACCATCTTCAAGTTCATAAATAGTGAGATAGCGGAAAGCTAGTCGGAGCGAGTACAGAGAAGTTACGTTGTAAACAGGAGCCATAGTCAAAGAAAAATTCTACACAAAACTTTCATCTCGTTGTCAGAAAACGGTCATTGGTCAGGTTTCGTCTTCGACTAGGAGAGTGACGGTTGGTGTTCCCCAAGGGTCAATCCTCGGCCCTTTATTGTTTACCATCTACATCAATGAT
>Ga0126338_10000334_pt1 | contig 24074 bp, 10 predicted proteins | sample OrbCmetagenome_2_FD_92529 | JGI IMG/M metagenome (GOLD analysis project Ga0126338, IMG submission 92529) | Coral microbial communities from Petempiche,Puerto Morelos, Mexico - Orbicella C C metagenome | ecosystem: Host-associated > Invertebrates > Cnidaria > Coral | place: Petempiche,Puerto... | reverse complement strand
GATACATTTCTTTAAAATTTTTGGTCTTAGAGAACCCCCCACCCCCCAGGAAATTCCAATCCCTTCTGTGGGGGGAGTATGGATATTTTCTGGTAACGCACATTGTGCAATTGCTATAAACCTTTATGCAGACACCCTCCATTAAGTGCACACTTGGGAAGGTCTGGAGGGTGTCAACTTAATAGAGGTTTCACTGTATTTATTGATTTCATAGAAGTCACATGTTCATCTTGCAAGGTTTTAAGTTTGCATTCAGCTCTGTTAAAGTGCCCCTATGATCAAATTCTCAAATTATTATTTTTCATTTTTGTACACAATAGGTCTTTCCTAGATATCTTGCCAAATTTCAGTCTACTGTGAATATTAGACCTCGTGTTTTTTTGGACCTTTATTTCTGAAAATTTACGGCTGTGATTAATTTCCTGGTTCCAAGTCGTGGTTGAGAATTTGAGAAAATGATGTAATTTTCACAAAAATACCGTACAGATTGAAATTATAATAACAACTAGTGTAGAAAACTGCACAAATATAAGGGCCAAAGTTTTTGTTATTCTTTATGCGAGTTGCTGTACTGTTATTGTACTTTCAACCGATGTGGTATTTTTTAGTAAATGATGTAATATACTCCAATTCTCAACCAAGATGGAACCAGGAAAATTAATGGCAGCCTTACTGTAAATTCTCAGAAACAAAGGTCCAAAAAACGTGAGTTCAAATGTTCATAATAGATTGAAATTTGGCGAGATATCTAGGATAGACCTGTTGTGTACAAAAATGTAAAAAAGGATATCAAGAATTTGATCATAGGGCCACTTTAAAGCAAAATAGAGATTTCACTTAACTGAATCATTTGTAACTTTTCCCAGATAATTATAAATTATTTCTTTGAGCAATTAGTTCATTATTTGCCATCATGATTGCTTTTCACTAATACAGTAGAAGTGTTAATTCAAGTATTAAGGGGCATGATTGAGATGGGTGGTTCCAAAAGCAGCTATCTTGGCCAAAGACAAAGGTTTCATTAACTTTTTGAGCAGAAGGGGAACTGGGTTGCACAGGCGGGCAAAACGTTTTGAACTGAACTTCTTTATAAGAAAAACTTTCCTCTGGATGGTCAAACTAGGCTGGCAAAGTCATCCTCATAGCTGGTCAATTTCTGCTGTACCTGGCCCTTAATGAAACCTCTGCAAAGAAGAAACATGTACAAATAGAATGTACCCATCGTTGTTGCCCACAGTCCAAAAATTTAGAAAGCCATGTTATGTTTCTCTAATTGTTTGGGTTTTTTTTTTTTTGTTACATATTAGGGTGTTCCTCTTAATTCACTTCGCTTTCTCTTTGATGGACAAAGAATAAATGATGAACAGACGCCAAAAGACGTAAGTATCAGGAAAATGACTCGCTAGTACCTTTTTTTGCGTCTGTATTGATGCCTTTTGATTCATTTTCCTGACCACAAAGAAGTGGAAAATACCTCAGAATAATTTCCTCTACTAAAATGATAGCCACGTGCCAAAATTCAGTCACTTTTCAACATTTGCGATAATGACAGAAAACTCAAGGGATCATTATTGGCTGCTGGTTATCAATAGAGGTTTCCTACATTCTATTACAGTGCATTCCAACAACAGCACCAGAACGAGGTTGGGTAGAAATTTTTGTACCTTTTGTGTTTTTGTCCACCCTGACCTTGACTCGCTGACATTGCTCATTGGAATGTGGGGAAGTCTTAGTAACCTTCCACCTGGAAAAGTCGGTAGTTTGCCGAGAATGTTGTTTTGTCAAGTCTTACTGGATTAGTTACTGCAATGCATGTTTTTTTTTTTTTCTGTTTCTACTCAGTAATTCTGGAGTTTGGTAATTGGCTTGACAAAATACTTATTAAGTATATCAAAATTTATATGTCTAAATTCCAATGTAAAACAAACAGGGCATGTTCATCTTGGCTTCTGTTTGGTCAAGGTGAAGTCTGTATACAAGCCAAGTGGCCTATCAGACAAGTGCTTATCTCTGGTTCCTATGTAGCATGAAGCAGCTACAGGAGTATCATTTTTTACTCACCCCTGGATGGGATGCTAAACCACTGGAGGGTTATCCCCCAGTGGGTTCTCATATATACATGTACACCTGGGTGAGATTAAAGTGTCTTGCCCAAGAACACATTACCTGGCCAGGCCTTAAGGTAATTCCATCGAAATAAAACTCACAATAGATTTTCTTTCAAACTTTGCCTGTTGGCTACTTATATCAAGAGAACTTAAAATTTGAAATAAAAAAGGGGGGTCCCCATATTCTTTTAGGAGCAAAAGGACCACAATAAACCCCATAATTCCTGAGATTATCCGCTTTCAGAAACATTTATATTTGAACCATTCACCTCATGCATTAAGAGAGCAGAAAAATAGAGAGAAGGTTAAGCAAGAAATACAACATTGGATGTATTGCATAAATGTTAAGGAGCAATTTGATGTAAGTTTCATGATAAGGGCACTCATATTTAGTTGACAGGGATACAATATGTTCCAAGTACGCAGTGTTCTGGGGCCACATATTATCTTTTTCGAGTGCTAGCTATGCTCTCATTTTCCGTGATAATTTTTTACTCTACAATAGAAATTTGTCCATATTCACTGCATAGAAAGAAGGTGATTTCTGCACTCAAACTAAATAAAAAAATCAATAGGACCCAGTACTCATTTTCGAGAAAACAATGATTTGTCTCTCGCAAGTCAAGAGCCACCATTTTGTATATGTTGTGTACGTGCACGCTAATGACGCAAAAATTGTGCGCAGTAGGGATGCATAATGCAATTTTGAGGAATAACGTTAAACCTGGCTCAATCCTGAGTTGAGTGCACTAACCATGAGACCACTGCACCTTGGCTTCTGTTAATAAATCAATAAATTTGCTTTTCGTTTTTAGCTTGAAATGGAAGATGATGATGTTATTGAAGTATATCAGGAGCAGACAGGAGGCCGATAAAATTTTACCCTAGATCCAACATAAATGTCCACCTTAGTTTGTTATTCCATCCTTTGGCACAAAGGACATGATCATATATCCTGTTTTGTTTGACTTAGAACTTAGATTATTCTGTACATGCAATAATTGCTTTTATAAAGAAGTCTTTGTGCAGAAACAGGGCATTTTATATTTGTTTGTATCGTTACTATTCATAAAGGACTTAGTACATTATAATTGTTTTGTGTGAATAGTTTGGAGTTTTCTCCTGTCCATTCATTTAGATTCCAATTTTTGTTTAGTTGTCAAAAAAAGTGCAATGCGTTGTTTGTAAAGTCCAGCTGAGCCCATTAAAGATATACTTTTAAATGAATCACTTCAACTTGTTTTGGCCTGTTCAGTATCCTTATAACTAACTGTTTTAAAATTAAATGTGTTAATACCTTATCATACCTTTTTGGTATGCTTTGGCAGCTTATCAGGCGAGTTTGGTCAAGACATGGTTGTATTTTGGTAAGACCAAACCAACTTGATAATGCCTGTTGGCCACTGAAGCATATCAAACAAGGTGTGATTGGGTATCTACCATACTCAAGTGTGGCCAAGTGACCATGATATTGAAGCCATAGCAGATCAATGTATCATTTCCCAGGATATCAGGACATTCTAATCCATCAAAAATTTTTGCTCATGTGCAGTTGGTCTAAACCTATCACGTGATATTCCCAAGTTTCAAAACTGTGTGTATTGCAAAAAATATTGGAAGGATAATAATATGCTCGGATATTTTGTCCTTGGACATTATCTGTTCCTCAAAGCTCACAGTTTTCCTTGAGTTACGCTCTCGGAAAACTGTTCTCTTCTTTAAACTCTGTTTGCTTTTCGGAACAGATAATGTCCTCAGACAAATATCCAAGCATATTCTCGTGCCACATGGATGTTTATGTTGACATGCCTTTGGATTGGCTAACCACGACTTTTAGTGGGGTAATGGGAAATATTGGTCTTGTTCTTTATGAACATTCCCATTATGGAGAAAAGAAGGTACCATGGTATAGATATGTATTTCAAAACTTTGTGGATACATCAGAACTTCCATTTTTGGTATGCTTTGATTTTCAGGCCACTTGAGTAATTAAACATTTAACTGAAATGTTGGGAAGATGTGAGGGAAAAAATTCAATAATTCATAGATACTGTAAAATGGACCCAATGTACACTGCGGTAGAGCTACAGGCACATCTGTCACATTCTTGTTTATTTATTTCTTTTTTTATTATTATTATTTCTTTTAACAAATGAGGTTCCATTCTCAATTAAAATTCACTTAACAGTTACTTGAGTTTCATAGGATTGTTCATAGAGTCTGTAGTTGAAAGTTGTAAATAAATCTGGACAAAATGGACTTCTCTCTCTCTCAGGTTTGGTACAATATTTTAACCCTCTCCCGTAGGTTCTGTCTTACTTTATCCCCTCCCTGCTGGTAAAAAGGTTTCCACTGGAGGCTTTACGTCACATACAGTATATAAAATACATAACTTAGCTGAACACAACATTGATATTCCTAAAACCATTCAAGTCTTGAGTGATCAATCACGGGTTCTCCTTCCAATATCATTACAATACCAATAGACCGATTTTGATATATTAAAATTCAGCCTAATACAATAGACCTCAGTATGAGGCTCTGGGGAATAACTACAGAGTTTGTGGGGTTTATTACCCAGAGCCTCGTGCTGAGGTCTATTGTGTTAAGCTGAATTTTAACATATCGAAATTGGTCTATAAAACAGATTATGAGAATATAAAAATATTCTCCATGTTATGACATCATTGTTACCTAAAACAAAATTCTACCATTTTGTAAGTTTCAAACCAATTTAGAAGAATCATTGAGATGAACTGTGTAATAATTTCAAGACTAAGGGAACATAACATGTTTAATGTAGTTACACAATGCAAACAATAAAATTTCTTGTAACAGAAGGGCCGAAATACCGTTGAACTGAAAGACTGGAGGTCCATTTTAGGTACTGCTGATTTTGGACTTCAGTATGGCTTAGAGAAAATATTCAGCTGTGTGAATAATTTTGCCTTTGCTTGGAGCATCTAAATGGGCAATCAAAATTCTGGTTATACTGCGTTAAATTTAGAGCCATACCAAAAAAAAAAAAACACTCTGAGGGCATGAATGGGCCTTGGGATATCCTTAATTTGAATTTAAAAATGTGATATTCTGTCTGTCACATGTTCATGGTGCACTGGCATAAAATCTGCTCTTACAAACTAAATTAAAATAGTTATCACTCTGGACCAGGTTGCTCAAAGCTCGATTAAGCTAACCCAGGATTAGTGAGAATTTTGATTTCAGTTTGGTAACTTCAGTGAGGTTTTCTGTTTAATATATTGTTTGTCCTTCAAACTTGAGCTTGAATAATCATAATAAACAAAATACTAGCAGTGAAAACCATTTTTACATACTTAAGTTTACTTTTAACCCTGGGTTAGTGTTTTAAGCGGCTTTCAAACAACCCAGCCTCGGTCAGTACATGAACTTTAAGCTTTCCTTAGTAGCAAATTATCTTCCACAGGCACTAAAAAAATGTCTCCTTTATTTAGCCAGGATTCCAACATCAAGCTTGAAATAATTGTTTCCTGTGAAAGTAACAAAAAAAGGAGATAAAGACCTAGAGAGAAAGGAATTAGATCTATTTAGAAGCCCCCCGCCCCGAGGGTATAGGTTATTTTCTGAATTACTTTATCAAGGTTAAGATTACCCTAGCAGTACTCATCAATAGCCATTTTATATTTGTTATAGAAAAGAGGCACTATTAGAGAAACAAGTTTTGTCTAAGAACACAATGACCCTGCTCAGGATCGAATGAAAACCACTCAACCTTAAGTCCTGCACACTATACAAGAGGCCATCACGCCTCCCATCATCAGAGAAGACACTGAGGATGATCCATCAAAATTACAAAAAGAAAAGAACTGCACAGTTTATTGTCAAATGGCAAAAGGTGATAAATTCATTTACAGTTCACAAAACAAACAAAACCAGCTGAGCTCACCCTTTCTAATAACCCTTCCGTTTGCCGCGAGGTTTCCCACGAGTCCTACCAGTTTTAACTTTTCCTTTCCTCTCGATTAGTTCTCTCTTGTCAAGACTAAACCAGGGGATCTCAAATTCCCTAAACATAAGAAAAAAATAGTGATTTCTCTTGACCTTTCTAAAAATGTTTAAATTGCTAAACTCTAGATCATTACTGTGAATTTAGGACTTTGTGAATCACCATCATCATGTCCTTTTCCCTACAAGGGAAATTACGGGAACTTGCATTCTTGCTCGCCAAGTTTATCTGTTCTCAGCACATGTACCATGGACTTCGTGAATAACTGAGAGAAACTTTGTCAAACCATATGGACCAAAGAAGTCACTGGATCACCATTAATAGACTGTAGTAAGATGATCAACATATTTAGAATGTTGAACCCAAGTGGGCATCACGACATACTACAGAGTACTTTACATGATTTAGAAAAGATCCTATAAAATTGTGTTTGCTAAACTTACTTGTCTTGAAAGAGTGGAACAGGAAATCCAAAGGCTACTACGGGTACTGTATCTGACACCTCGACTGCCATTACTACACCAAAATAAAATACAACAGAGTGGGTTAACATCAGTATAATGTTATACATTATTTTCCACATCCCAGCTGATGCAACAAACCACTAGAATTTAACAGCAATTCGTTTGCACATGATAAATTCCAGTCACAGTAAGTACTCTACTGCATGTTTGCTAACTCTCCCGCATTAATCTGGAGTCTCCCAGTCTCCTGTACAAGTCACCAAATCTCCAGAACAATACAAATGAAAATGCATAAAATATATTTTTCAGACATATTTTGGCTGATATTTGGCATTTTTGGTGGAAAATTTTGGATATTATTTTGACGCATTTTTGTGGTTTAGTTAGCAGAGCTCTAAATTGAACAACATTTTTAGGGTCAAAAAAGGTAAAATTGGTGATATCCCATTATTGTATTATTTTTAGCTTGGCATCCCTGCTACTGTACACTATAAACAGGGGTTTCAATAAACACCCATGGCTGACAAAAAAAAGTCGGCTACTTCAGTCAGAGACGTCTGTTACTTTTTCCCAAAATTGCGATAAAATAAAAGACCAATTCTTGCAAAGTTCACTTTGATGGACTTGAATGTACTTTTGACCTCAATCTCAAAATAATTATTGTCATTGTGCATTCAGCATCCATTCACTGTCCAAAGAGGATGTTGTTGTGAACATTGTATTCTGATTGGAAATAGTTGCGAATTTAGGCTATTGATAAAACTATGTCAAAAAGTTTTCTGCACAAATCCTGCTATTCCTTACCATCTTCAGGAGGCGGAAGAAAGGATTCTATATCTCTTGCTCTCTGGTCTTTACAGCCAGACCTTTTCCCTCTCAATCTTGCTTCCTCTCGATCTTTGTGTTTCTTTTCAAGACTTTGATGTGCCTGAATTGCACGCATGTGCTGTATGTCCCAACTGGAAATTTAACAAAACAATGAACTAGTTTAATAAGACTTGAAAGGTGGCAAATAGTTTTGAGAACTCCTACCCAGCTCAGTGGTATTTGAAACACCTTACACTGAATATCCGAGTTTGTGGCCTTGATAAATGATTTTCAAGCTGACAATACTGAAATCTGGTTGAAGGGGACTGGAAAAGAGTGAGTTGCCATGGGAACAGAATATTTTATAGCTGTAGCTGTGTTGCCTCTAGAACTATTAGCCTATCATGTTTCAATGATTTACGCTGCAAATTTATATACTTGATGTAATACTGCACTGATTGTATGACGTCATCAGTCCTCTCATTTGCATATTTTACACTTTTTTTTTCAAACTTAAAGGAGCTCAGTCACACTTTTGCACATATTGGAAAGTTTAGCCTCAATTTTTCAAATTCGTCATTTGTAATCTGTGTTAATCTTCTCCAACATTAGCCATCCTTGTGCCTTTATGGTTTCTCATTGTCTCATTGGTGTTTTTCTATCTTATTAAACTGTTATTCTCAGGTTTCCTACCAATTAAAGGTAATTTTGTATGTGGCCAAAATAACTCAAAATACCGTGACTGAGCCCCTTTAAATATCTCCAGAACTAATGTAAATATTTGCAAATGATAAACAGTGTTTTAAATATTTTGTGGAATTCTGTGTGATACCTAAAAATTAGAGGGGTAAAAATTTGATCATAGTAGCGCTTTAAAAGTTCACACAAGTAACCATCAGTGAGTAAAATTTTAAACTTACTTAACTAAAAGTGAAAGAGGTCTATTGCACCTAACTCCACCAGCATTTGACTTCAAGACAGAGTCAATGGCTAACAAAATATCAAAGATTGTAGATCGAAAAGTGATCAAAAAAGGCAAAATAGAGACTTGATTCACAGTTTATAGTTTCAAAGCTGGGATGTTTTTTCTTACCGTTTTCTCCTCCTTTCCTCGAGTTCCTGTTTCATGTGCCGTTTAGCAAATACTTCATCATCAGTACTCTGTAAGCACAGAGAAGGATAAAGGACACTGAAGTCATTGACAGAAAGAAACAGTACATTTCCATATCTTCGAAAACAATTAGCACAAGTCTTCTGAGGTTGACCCTGCACATTATCCCTAACTTTTCATTGAACAGTAAACAAAAATGCTTAAACTCCCCAACCATAATAAGATGATCAAATGAAAAGAAGCCATTTTACTATGGAATTTAAATGGAATGTCAAAGCTAACTGAAGCAAACAGTTTTAATAGGAAGTTCAACTCTGTCTACCAGCCCAAATGATTTATGAGGTTTGTAATTAGCCCAAGTTTCCAGGCACTTTGAGAGTAAAGAGTCTTTCCCAAATACAAAACACAGAGACGCTGGCCAGCATTCGAACCCAGATGGTAGCAATCATTAGTTTTAACAGTAAACAATTTAACAGATAAACTTATTGAAAGTCCATACCTCAGTGTTCTCACTGCAGGATGCAACACCTGATGTTTTTAATGACTTTGCACTTGTTGGCTTTAAGGTTGCAGCCATTTCATTTATTTGCCAAGTGGGAACTGAAAATTCAAATTTGATTTTTCAGTCAATACATGCTTTCTGATATTTTGAGGGCAAAAGGGATTGCTAGTTAAATGCCTAATGTAGTTGTAACAGGTGTCAGAGTCAAAGAATTCAGCAAAACAAGAGCTTTTTTCGTTTGGTTAACCTGGGAACACTAAGGTGATATGATTAGAGTTTTGGAAAGCCATAATAGCACTGAATCGACAGTGATTAGTTCTCAATAATTATGAGGGTTACAAAGTATAGCAATAAATTATTTAGAGCTAACCAGGTTCAAATCAGTGTTACTTCTGCTAATCAAAGTCCCACTCAGGCTAAACCACCTATTTCAATAGGACATTGTGTCCAGCATGAAGCATCAGCAACTTCACAGAGCAATTTAGTAACATATGAAGGTTATACATGTAGGTAAAAGTCAAGTTGTACATGTATTTGGTGTAAAGTTGATTGTCGTGTGCATAAATGTAATCCAAAAGCCTTTTCATATCTGCTTCAAATCAACACAAATTTACAGCAACTTTGATTCCGAGTCTTTCATCAGGGTATTACTCAATGGGTTGTAAACAAATTTTGTGTATTTAATTCCGAGGTCCATTTAAGCACTGGACTCTAAATTTTTCATTTGATGCCTTTGGTTATCACAACACAAGAAATTACTAACACTTGCTATACAGCTAGTTTTAATCTTGGAGGCTTTCAAAAGTTGATCCTCAAATATTTAGTTCATTTAGCTATATATAGGTTCAAGCACATCAGCAGAACAACATTGAAGGTTTCACACAAAGTAGAAAAAGGCAGATTTTTTTTTATTTGCCCAGAAAATATTTGTTCATGGTATTATGCTTTGCTCTACTGTAGTACAAGTATTTTTCCCCTTTCACTTCTTACACATATAGAGCCACATTCTAAGTAATAATTTACTTTAAAAGTAATCCAGAGACGTGATATCCAAAAATTGTGTTTATTTTAATCTACAAATAACATCTTTGAGCACTCAGTCTGTATTTGTGGTTTTTAATTCTAAGAAAAAAAGTGCCATTCAAAATTTGACTCCATCTGCCCTTGGAAAGGCATTGTTAGTATGTACACTGTGCAAAACAATTTACGGTAAATCAGCCACAGCTTTGAAAAAATCAGCAACTTCCAGTATTTTTTACTTGCCTGCTGAAATGGCACAACAGTTTATTTACAAACTTTAGTTACATGTAATATGTTACCTTGCACATGTGCTTGGGCATTATCGACAATTGAACTCTCAACAGTTTTATTCAAAAGATCAGGCAAGTCACCATGCAGATAAAGCTTCTCTGTTCGTATGTGCGTGTCGTAGCTAACATCCTCACACATGTGCGACGTCATGGTTACCGGGGCAGTTGCTGGGACTCTTTTGGCTCGCATCATTTGCTCCACTGACAGACGGCGACTGCAAAAATACAAAAATCCAATTGAGATCATTTCTATGAAAAAAGCTTGACCCCATCCAAAAGCTGTAATTTCCCAGTAATCATTGGTTAAATTTTCTCATGATACAGCAGATCCACGTTGCAGCCTTGTTTGCCACCTTTACAGGGATGTACATATAGCTTGGAAAACACTTATTAAGCTGGCTTATTAACGAGCCTTCCTGGCCTTTCTGGCCTTAGCAGCTCCAAAGTTACCCAAGTCTTTGTTTTTGCATGACATTTCAGCCAGATTTAAGTTCAGGTTGTAAAAGTAGCCCGCAGTTGGCCCTAAACAACTTCACTGCATTTACATACACGTACTGTAACATGGTTGATTTGATTGTGGGGAATGACTTCTGTCTTGGAAAACGCATGTTGTTACAGCTGAAAATGTGTGTTCTAAGCAAGACTGGTCACTTTTATCTCCAAGGGAAACCTTAATCTTCTGATCTTGGACATGAAATCATTGATGAAGCATAGCATACTTTTTAGGAGTCACTGGTTTGACATCTTTTTCTTCAGGGACTTCGTCATAACCTTCATTGACATCTCTTCTTCTCTTTACAGCCATCCTCCTCTCTAACCGGTGCATCCGAGATTCCAACTGCAATAATTTTGACATTATAAACTAGCAACCAATGTTTGTTACTGCACAAAAAACACCTTACTTGTAATTATTTTTCCTCTGCTATAATCAACCTTTAATAACCTCTCTTGTGTGAATCAACAGTCACCTTGCTAAAAACTTGGTACATGTACATGTATATCAGTCACATACTGATCAAGTAAATATATTCAAAGATGTGTTAATTACAAGCCTTTATACAAGACAATAGACTATTTTTCACTATAATTTTAGCAGTCTTGAACTACTGAGTAATGCTGCACTACCAAGAGAAACAGTCTTGCCCAAAATGCGGCAAACAAGAGGAGATCTTTCAGTAAACAATCTACAGATGTGCATGAGCCAACACACTCCAAGTGTCCTGAAACAGAACTACAAGGAGAAAAAGCAGGATTCAAAGCTTGATTTAGATGCATCATTTTGGTGATTCACGATATTTGATTAAACAATTTTGGCAGTTCAATGAGAAAAATAAGCAATATAAGCAGTTTGTAACATTTCAGAATAAACATTTTTGTCTTCCCTGTTAAATACAAAGCTGATAACGCACTAACAAGTCTGAAAGTTTGTTGAGATTTTACTTGCACCCATTTGAACACCTGGGCAGAGGGCACAAGGCCACTAAGTATAACAAATCCTACAGAAACCATGTACAAAGCGAGTCCAACTCTGTAATTTACTATGAATGTTTTGTGATAAAACAAAATAACTTTTTGAAATAAGAGATTTTTCTTGAGGCTTCATTACAATTAATTTAAAGAGGAACAAGGCAAAACTGTAAAATTGAACTACAAATGTAGTAGAAATGATACAGATAAAGTTAAAGTTCTTAAGTTTTTAAATTCAGAAGGCTTCTAAGAGATTTCACGTTGAATAAATTCACTAAAACGCAAGATACATTCCAGATACGTCCAACGAGTGTTCACTTGTCATGCGCTAAGAATTTCCGAAGATTTATAAATTAATTATTCCACGTGACTTATAATGGGCGCCATGTTTGAATTTTCATGGCTGCCGCTGACCTTTCCAAAACTAAATTAATGCATTTCTGTTTGGGTGTTTTATGCAATGCGAAAAAAACAAGAAAGCAAAACTCACAGACAGAAGAAAATAAATCGTCCAAAACATGTTCCTACCTGCTCCTTGTCTAATTTCAGTTGATTGATGTCTCGATCTTTTTTCTGTAACTCTTCTTGTTGTTGCTGAATAAGCTCCAAATGCAGTAACAAAAGCTGACGTAAGTGTGTCACTTGGGCAAAGGCGTCCGTTTTATGATTGCTGCCGTCATTAACGATTTCAGGCTCCGGCGACTTTGTTAATGGGATACTAACGCTCGGCTGAAGCTGCTCTTTCTGTATCTCGCTGTTGTCGTCCGCATTCTTCACAGCAGTTGAGGATTTTGATCGCAAAACGCGGGTAAACTGCCGTTCGGATCGAGAGTTTCCAGCGCTGGTCGGAGACCTATTTCCGATAAAAGGCGCATCGGATTTGAATTGGTTTTGATCCATGTTTCCACTGCAGGGTAAATCCGTCGTCATAACCATTTGGGAGATTTTCGTCCACGTTCTCTCGAACACGGCTCTAAAACTGTTTCGTTTCATTTGGTACAAGAGCGGCCATCACGGCAGCTTGACTACAATCCATGTGACATCAACATGGCGCACGGCATGCAAGTGAGGCTCCATTCTCTCATCGTAGATGACCATTTCCGGTGAAGCTGATGTTAGACCACCCAAAAAATCCCTCCTATTTTTGAGGACGATTTTAGTATCCCTACGCACGAAACAGTACAGGTCTAAATCAGTTGAGCTTACGTCTGTCTCGCTTTCAAATACAGCAAGCTGACGCAAAAGCTTACGACAAATAACGAAATTTCCAAGGAGGGATGTCTAAGAGCGGGGTGGGGGACCAGAAAAAAATTACGCAAGATGAGCGGATAGCTTAATACTGGAAAGTGGGAAAATAAACAACTTTCACTCGGTATTAAATCACTACAATCTCTGACTAAGTTAGTCTGAGCAGCATTTCTTTCGGATATTTGATTTATACACTTTGCATTGGGTGACAATTTCCGATTATTCCAGGGATTATTTATCACTTGCAAGCATTAATTTATGGAGAATGGAAAGCGGGGACGCATCACTTTATCAGCAGAGATTTGAAAGACCCAGAACAAGAAAGGACTAAAGCTTTTAATTTTTGACCGGAAATTGAAAACTTAAAACTACTGGTCAGCGGCATCATTCTAAAAATAACAAATTCTGACCGCAGCAGCTCACCGGAAAAGCAGCGCTAAATTTTCCGCTTTCTGTTCAGAGGGGAATTCGTTGACATTCTGGTTTCGTTGGAGGTAAAATTCTGGTTTCGTTGGAGGTAAACCACTTGTCTTTAATTCGCAGTGCTTTCATTCTAAAGGGAGTCACTCATATTAGAGGTGAGCTGTAAAGTTTGCTCTGACACAAGCATTCGATCGTGCTGTTGCAGGTGCCAGGCTGCCGGCTGCGATCGACCCACTTATAGCACAAAACTACGTGAATAGTTCCACGTAGAAAGAAAGTAGTGTTAAAAAAGTGGGAGGATTCCAATCTGGGAAACGTTTTTAATAGCCAGCAATCCACAATGCAAGTGGCAATAGGATATGTAGGCTTAAATGTGCAAGTTTATCGTTGATCTTTGATTTGAAACTTAACAAATGGCTTGTTTATTTCGGAGGGCGGCCATTTCTTTACGACTGTCTTTTATGTGTATTTTCCTACTCCTTGATTTTGCGTCCTAGAGATTTCAAAAGCAAATGAACTCGTAGTTTCATTCATCAATTACTTAGTGGTTTGTGGGAAACGACCGCAATTCGGTTATCCTCATGAATGATCATCGCAGTTATGTACACAACGTAACTAACGCAGTGATGAAAGTAACGCCTTCAAAAATTTCAGCTTCGACCCTGAATTTTTTCAGGCGTCATTTTCACAACTGCTCAAGTTGTGTGAATAACTGCGATGATCTTTCTCTGCAGTTTAAATGTAAGATCGTTCATATATTCCCTTGAATTAGTGGTTCATTGTTTTTATTTGGAATGGTTAGGCCACAATAAGTAACGTATGAGCTTAGATGCAACCAAGTAATCAGCACTTGCTTCTTTAGCAAGCATGTTTTTAATTATCATCTTTTACTAGCTTTTTCAAATACACAACTGTAAGAAAAGATGGCAATGCATAATGGATATCATTTCATTTAGTTACAAACTTATGATTCCTCTACCCACCTCCTTTTTCACAGAACAAAGTTTTAGTTTCATCCATATGTCCATGTTTGTAGAAGTGGTCTGAAAAAAATATAATAATTTTTTCTCACAGGAGAGAAATTTTCTTGCTTCTGAACAATTCTCAGTCATTGTTTATGTTGACTAAATTCTCACCATTTTACAATTAATGATATTTACTCTGTTAGATAGGAGATTTTCTGCAAATGTTACTATCATTCATCCTTATGCGTGACTTTTGAAAGCCAAATATGTAGAAATTTTAAAAATATTATCATGTTAGTTATTCTTAAGGCAGTATGATTTTCTTTCGCATATCAATGTTTTTTGTTTTTGCTTTGTTTTGTTTTTTAATGCAGGTGATTTGACAACACTGTTTTCCATTGGAAACTTGGTGCCTTTTCATTTTACAAGATGTCTGAAATTGTGGATTGTATAGCTTATGTTGTTCAGAAATCATGTTGGAGCCTGGGTGTATTTGCACTGTTTGTCGCCAAACGGTTGGCAGATTTGTTTGGACTAATATTCAATGTCCTTGCCTGTCTCACCATCATCCGATTGCCATATATGGTACTTCAGTTTATCAAGATGGATGCATGGTGGAAATGGCGGTGTGTTGGGTTGGTCCAGCTCATTTTCTTTTTGATTGATGTTCCATTCATTCTCATGGGTTTGTTTATGATCCTGTTTACTGCTGGTTTTATTCTCATACCAGTCATCCGTGAAATCAGGGATGATGTCAACATCAAAGATTTAACACATGGTGAGTATGGAATCTATGGTTTGGCAGCATTTCAGCTTCATGCAATAATTGGAAAGAATTTTTTTCGCCTTATCTGTGACATCCTCTGTGCGCCCTTGGCAGTAATTTGTTTCTTCTCGTGGAGATGTTGCATTTTTCTCAAGAAACTCAGGAAAAAGGATTACAAATGGCAAGATTTTGGTTGGAGGAAAATTTGTATCATACAGTTTTTGCAGCTCCTGGTCGATATCCCTTGCATACTGACCGGCCTACTAGTTATGCTCACATGGCGTGCCCCATTTTTGGCCAAATCAGTGCTAAAGTTGAAATGCGATGGTAAAAAATGGAATCGTTGGAGATTTGAAGTTTTTCCAGAGTTTATGCTCATCTTCATCGACTTTGTTTGCCTGATTCTTTTCACTGTGACAGTAATAACATGGAGAGCACCTTTTATGATCAACAAACTTTATCATGCAGAGAGAACCCAATGGAACTTTCGTAAAATAATTGGTGAGCAAGTGCTGTTGATATTTGTAGACATTCCCTGCATTCTCTGTGCCCTGATTGTGTTTGTTACCCTGTGGAGAGTTCCTAACTTCATCAGAAACTGGAAAAGCAATCAATGGGAAACTAGGAAAAACTGTGTTTGCCAGGCAGGCATGCTTTTTCTTGACTTTGGCTGTTTCCTTTTGACATTGGTTGTCACAGTAACCCTTTGGAGGATCTATCCCTTAATTTGTGATGTCAGAAAGTATCTTTCAAGACCCAGAGAAGAGCGATCTTGGAAGATTCGAAAGGCCATCTGTAAGAATGTGGCATTGTTGTTTGTGGATATACCAGCCATTTTTCTTTGTTTTATTACTCTAATAACAATTGTTCGCTTTCCCAAGCTTTTGTCCAAGCTTATCCAGGCAGGAAACTTTTTTATGGAGTTTGCTATTACAGTGTATTTTGAAACTGCCATGTTGGTTTTTGATATTTTTTTCATCATCTTGTTCGTGTTGTTGATGTGCCTGAGGCCCATACAGAGCTGGGTCCATCTACTGGAGGATGAGGAACATAAAAAGAACCGCCTTCTGAGACACTACATGCAGTGGGTCCCAGACATTTTAGAAAAGCGCTTCCAAATGCGGAGAGAAATGGAGGGCATTTTTTCAACATGTCTAAAGAATCGGTCCCAAGAGTCAAAACTCAGGGAACATCTGGAAGTGATCATGGAAAATTATCTGGAGAAATTAGAATGGATTCGAGGCAAGATAAGGAAGTACGAACTTGATGAAGGATTCAGTCATTTGATCAACATGGCAAACTGGTGGGAGAAGAAGCGAGTCAACAAGCTACTGCGCCTGTACAGATGTGAACTGAATTTTTTGCTTCACCCAAATATTTCCACCCATAATCACAACCTCTCGAAATTTAGAAACGAGATGATCCGGTTTGAGAGTCACGTGACCGAGCAGATTCGCGCCATTGAAAAGTACGCCGTTCCTAAAGTGCCGCTGTGGAGTGAGGAGTGCGGGCTCAGGACCCGCACGCGCAAGGAAACTCAGCAAGTGCTGATCAAGTGTCTTCCAAGTGGAAGGTTTGTGCTTACACTTCTCATACTGCTGAACTTGGCTTTGATATACCGCGGGCCCTCCCTGTTGAAGAACCTCTGCCGACGCTGGTATGACCGTAGAAGTATAGTGTTCAATTCCTGCAAGGAATACCTCTACGATTTCATAACCATTTGTAGAATCTTACTGGTCGTTATTTTCTTGTACCGCGCGCCGTTTTTGATTACCGACATAACACGAGACATCGTCTTCAAGCAGAGTTGGAGAGCTGTGCGCGAGACCGTGGAGAAATACCCGCCCATGATTGGAGAAGATCTTGTTGAACTTGTGAGCTGTGTTCTTAGTTGGGAAAGTGTCCGGTTTCTCTTCACAGCGCTTCTGTTTGGCCTTCTGATGCCGGCCGACTTATTCTTGACGATCATGAAGTTCTTATGCTCTAAGGACTGCGCCATTTTTATGACAGCCGTCTTGTACGTTATTTTCATGGCGTTACCGTTCCTCATCCCGTTTTACGTCAGTAAAAAAGTAGAGCCGAGCAACCTCACGATCGTCATCGGAGCTTTCGCTCTCGTTCTACTCATAGCTTTGGTTGTTATGGTTATCGTTCTGCTCAAGAATAGAAATCCCGTGACCAACAGACGAGATCAAGAAGAACCACTCTTAATTCAACCAGCGCCCTACGACTACGTTCGTTTCAACTGGACAAACATTCACGTGATTGTGTTTGAAGTCGTGGAATTTCTCCAGCTACTGGCGTTGGTGTTTATCATAAGTGACATTCCCATGCCTGGCGCTAGTGCCCTCAACACTGTGTCACAATACCTGCTGTTGAATTTCGCTTCGTTCGACGCGAAGCTCTGGCTCACCTTCATCATATTCGGGATTTGGTTCTTCTGCTGTGGCGCGCCCGTGATCCTAGAAAGTGTCCTGGAGTATCAGCCCAAGGGATCATGCGCAAAACACGTTGGTTGGACTCTCTTTCTCTCCCTGTTTGCCAACACTTTGTTTGTGACGATTGTGGAAAGTTTCTTGGCCTTCGTAGCCTGCAAGTCTGGTGACTGCCCGGAGATCAATGCCAATATGAGCGCGAATATTTCAACTCAGAATGACTGTTTGCCCGCTGTTCTCTATGAAGACCCCAGCGTGGAATGCTGGGAAGGGAGTCACAAAGCGATCGCCTTGCTAGGGCTGCTGGGATTGGTGTGGTACTCAACAACCGCCATCATTTTTGGAACCAAATACGGTGATGTAGATCACCCGAGCCAAGATCTGAAATTCTCTCCCGTCTACAACATTTTTCTTAACTTTGTCAAAGCCTTAATGGTTGGAGTCGTTGTTTTAGCAGTAACAAAGCCAATGGTGGTGCTGGGCTTTCTTCTACTAGCAAATGTGGCTGCGATTATTTTCACATTGACGTTCAAAAGAATTTTCGGCTTCCACCTGTCTAATTCCTTGGTTTTAGTCATCTGGCGAGCCGTGACTTTCATCTGCGCTGGACTGGCGGCAATATCGGCTCTTCTGGCTATAGTGCGAAATGATCCGGACTCCATTGTTCCTCTGGTCATCTTCTTAGGCGGGTGTGCCGTGATTGTACTCGTAGCCTTCGTTGTGTCAATGTGCCTGAGACATCGAAGAACTCCCGTGGAAAATGAGAGGAGGGCATTTCGTGAACAGCTGTTGGCGTTGGAATCAAAACTGGTTCAGGAAAACTACATGATCAACTCCTGGGCCAAGGGACGTGCCCAGTGGCGGAGACTGGTATCGAACGTCTACGAAGCGCAGAAAGCTGACCGCAGGGTCTCTCCGTCAGTATGGTCACACCTTGAAATACCTGCACCTCAACCACCCCCAGAGGAAACGGGCATGTCTGAGTCAGGGCCTAGTACTTCAGTTCCCCTTCCCCCTCCCCCTGCGTATGATGATCTGTTTCCTAACATCATGGGACCTTATGGTGTGCCTCACATCTCCCCTCCCCCATACACCGAGGAGACGGATGACGTCGTTATAGACATGGGCAGGGATCCATCCTCCCCTCCCTCACTCCCTCAGGCTTCAGAGGAACCCAGATCTGAAGACCAGCCATCTTTAGACGGGACGCCAGAGTTCTCCTTCAAAGATTCTGCCAGTAACCTGGAGGCTGCCGAACAGGGAGAGTTCTTTGGCATTGTTCCAGCCGTGTCTACTCCACCGTACTATGCAGCAGATGTGTACAGGGTGAGAATAAATTAATTAAAAGAAACTCGACGTGCATGATGTTCAGTGAACTTTACGGTCTCACCACAGCCAACGCTCAAAATACAACAAAAACCAACATCTCCAAATTCCAATTCGATCAGGATAGAGGACCTGCATGAAAATCAGCTAAGGCGGATGTGGCTTCCTCTCTAAATATTGTAATTTTCTCACTTGCCGACTCCTTGCTCGCGATATCTCAGTGGAATTTCCAGACTTTCAAGGATAGTCATTTTGCCCTCTCTACGTTTGCTATGGCTCGTAGAAGTCTCGACAATCACACAATCTCACGTAAGTTACGAAAACCTCATCATCATCCCGAAATATTGCGAGAAATATGTTTACATTCAAGTTCCAAAGAAACGTAAACTTACGATAATTGATATGTTTTTTTTTGTTTTTTTGCTCTTCGAGACTCAAATAGCGCAATGTTGGCAATTTGAAGGGTCTTTGGTCACCTTTTGGTGTGTCGCTTTCAATATTTTGAGAGCCGTTTTGAGTCGCAAAGGACGACAAAGCACAACAACTGAAGGAAGTTTGTCAACTTTTGAACGACCTTTATACAAGAATTTTGAAACTACAAAGTTTTGTACAGTAAACAGCATACATTTGCATACATAAGTGACGAAAATGCAATTTGTTTATTTTCTCGCAGGACACTTTTTCTTCCACGCCAGACAATCGTGACGAGTGCAAACTGTGGGACATCAACAGCATGGAATGTAACGGAACAAACCTGCTGCTTGTGCTGGAGGGTTACATCCATTACTCTGCATTCTCGTTCTCGTTCATTCTTCAGCTTTCACTTTGGCGTTCCGCCGTCCGAGCTTGCGACTGGACTGGACTGCTGCACTGCTTAAAAGTCCTAGAGGGTAGTCTAAATGGAGAATTTAACAACCCCACACAAGTCGATATCTCATTGGCTAACGTGGATGTTCCATTACTGGAACTCGAGCCAGATATCGACACTGAAGAACCGCCATTTTACGAACCTGAATCGCGGGATCCCGAAGTTATCCGAACCCAATCCGATGCTGAACGAACCCGAGCGCTTAACGACGTCAAACAAGTGGGTGCGTTCGGTGAGCAGTGGGCAGAGCTACTAGACAAGCTACTACCTACTAAACCGGTCATACGAAAATGGCTGTGGGATGAAGAACTGGGAGGCTTTCATGTTTACCTACGGAGGTCCATTCAGGGGACCATAACAGAGGTGGGGCCCAGAGGAGTAAAGATGGCGAGGGGAGCCTCGATTGCACTGCCGAAACACATCAAGGGGAGGTTATCAGGTACCAGAATCACTTTTGATAAAGGCTGTGAGCCAAAAGGGAAAAAGGGGCCTGTTTCCGTAGCAGTAGCTGAACTGGGAATTGTGAAAATTGAAGAGAAGATATACGTGACAGCTCAGGAAAAGAAGCTGCCTTATGACAAGGCTCTGGGTAGCATGAAGACTGTCAAGTGGAAATAATTTGATCGCCTGGAATAAAACTTTCATGTGGAGGTGATTGTGTGAAAGACGTGAAAGTGGTGCTCAAAGTGCAAGCGTCACGCTAATTACGTAATGACCTACAATGTAGAGGATGCTTCGCGTCACGCAGGTCACACAATCGCCCATGTTTTTGGCTTAGGGAAATTCTACCCGCAACAATTTTAGCAAAGTTCGAGAAAAATAAGGAAAACGCAGGTAAATAAAAAAAGCAACATGCAGTTTAGCTGAGAGAGCATTAAGCTGAGAAGCTATCAAATGGTCAAGTAGAGAAGACTGGGTGGTTTCCGGAAGCTAGAACAGTGATTGTATGCGCAGAATTTATCATTAATTAAACACAATAGTACACAACGAAAGTGAAAAAAAAAAAACAATTCAGTCAATAGGGAAGAATAAAACTGACATTTCACCAAGCAGAAAAAGGGCGGAATAGCTATGTTTTCAAAAAACTACCACTGCCAGTGGTCAGAATGGAGAATTTACTTGTAGAATTTATTCTAGCTAACTGAATAACAAAAGAAGTTGAATTATTTTTTAGATTTGACATATTTTTAAGTGAAATAACTTAAAGTAAGATTAGATTTCAGCATTTACAGTAATCCTAAAATTAATGATTGTGCTCAAAAACAAAAGACATAAACATAATTTTTAACGAATTGCGGTCGTTTCGCCCGAGAGTCAGTTTGACAAGAAATAAACATGATTTATGTAATTTTGTTTCATAATGCCCGCAATGTTGTCAATTTCACTCGTGTAGTTAAAGAGAAAGAATTTGACTCATCCTCTTTGAACTTTCTGAACATACTTTCAGAACTTTGTAGAACATACTAGCCTACTTTAGTTATATCAATCAATCTTTATTTGTACTCAGTCTTGCTAAAGAAAAAATTACGATTTCAATGAAAATATTAAAAGTAAAAATTAGAGTACTAGCTGCCTAGAATAACCATAGGGGCTAGCGGAGCCAGGCAGCCTGTTAAATAATAATTATAATAAATTTCGTATAAAGAAGTGTTGCTTTGCACGATTTATTTGGTATGCTGACATTTAAATGGGTTTTTTTAAGCGCTATTAAACGAGAACTCTTCGGCCATAGGCTGAGAAATTTTCCTTTCAGCTGGCAAGAGCTGTCTCCAGATTGATCGTCGAAAAGAGAGCAATTTTCAGTTAAAAAAAAGTAAAGGAATGGAAAAGATGTGTCGTGGCTGAGCTTTGAACATAAAATTTCAAAATCTCATCAGTCTTGTAGGTTTGTGTGAAATATGTGCCCAGATCTGCTGGAGATTTTATCATTTCTTCTACTCTTGGACTGTTAGGGGCATTCAATCCTAAAGCGAATGCTTGAACGGTAAGATTGCGTCAGTACTCACCCAGACCATTTTGTTTCCCTTATTAGGATGTGAAGTGGGGGGACTGGGAAGCCTGTGCGGTGATAATTTTTGCGGTTTTAGGTCAGTTAAGACATTACTGCATGCAGTTGACAAGTGAAACAACATGTAGAGATGTTGCATCAATATTCGAGGTATTGGACTGAATCAATAATCGAGGTATTGGATTGAATCAATATTCCAGGTATTGGATTGAATTAATATTCCAGGTATTGGACTGAATCGATATTCCAGGTATTGGATTGAAAATTAAAAGATTAAATTGAACCAAAATTTTTATTTGCGATTGGATTGAAGGCTTTTTTACTCTTTAAATAGAACCACTATTCAAAGGATTAAACATCTATTGCAAGGATTAAATTTTGCTACAAACGGCTTGCCATACCATACACCACCAAACAAAAGGTTTAACGAGCAAAACGAAGGCTGTCCAAGTGCGTTCAGTAAACCTTTGTACATTTCATATCCGTCCTCTTCAAATCAACAATGCAAAATGACCGCGAAAGCGAACGATGAGTCAAACTGCTCATTTTTCGTATTTTCATTTAGAATTAAACGCTGTCATTACATATTTAGCCTGGGTGAGGTTTTAGAGCCATATGCATCCTGGACAAATTTAATTTTACAAGGTGTTGTCCCGAACTCGGATAACTCGAACTCCCCCCGTTAACTGGAATTAAATTTAGTTTCCCTTGATCAAAATTTACCCAGATAACTCGAATTTCTGGTTCTTATAACTCGACACGGATGCCCATTGAGATATCTCATTAGCTTTACTTATCGTGTGATCGAATTCTAACACGAGAACAAAGACTGGAGCAATTTGATTTTAATTAGTGCAACGAACAGATCACTGCAAGCGAAGTCAGATCCGCAATTGATGCGCTGAATTCATACAGTCTGCTGGTGAACGAGGGTGCAGAGAAAATCAGAAGCCATGTACAGCAAATAAAGGCATCAACAGAAAGAATCTTCAGGAGCTCCCTACGACAGCAGACGCTGCATTCATTTTTTGTTCCTAAGTAATAAGAACTTTACGGATATGATAGAACGATCCCGACGCAAAAGGGAACATAAATTGAGTGTATTAAATAAACTAAGTTACATTCACAGTATTACATTGTCGTAAGAATGCATAATCGTTACAGTTGTTACAAAATGTGTTAGTTTCTCGTGAAATAACTTTAATTTGCACTGTATTACTTGTATTGTATACCGAAGTGCTGAAAATCAATAAACTATTAATTATAAACTTGAAAAATTGAATATTTTAATTGACCCCGATAACTCGAAACCCCGCTAACTCGAACAGTTTTTCGTTTTTCTTCAGAGTTCGAGTCACCAGGATTCTAGTGTATTTGCATCTCGGATGCCGTAAGGTCGATTTACTTGTTTAACGTAGGGTTTAAAGTGGCTGCTTTGTGCTTTGCTCATGTTTTATCCCAAGACCAATCGAACGCAGATGAGAGTATCGTGTAAAAACCGTAAAAAAAAAACACAAAAATTGCAGCTCTTTGCCAAGGTTCTTTTTAATTCAGCGATTAAGTTGTCGAGCGCTTCGGTAGGAAGTTTTTCACTCCTGCTGAAACAACTTCGCCGATGCAATACCTTTTCATCTTCCCCATTACTGCACGGCAATCGTTTGCATCTTCTTCTTCAGTATAGCTTAAGACTTTAAACACTTAAAGACCATTGTCATCAATAACGTCGACGTCCTTGAACATGGCGTGCTGATACTCGGGGCTTTCCCGCTCCAAACCAAGTAATTATTACAGTATTTCTCTTTCCATAGCTTCCAGTTCTCGGGAATCTCGCTCCTTAATTGACCTCAAATCTAAATGTTGTGGAGACAGTGATATCTGGTGGAATAACATTGAAAATTGTGATGCTTTTGGCGGCGAGGCACCGGAAGTTGTTTTCGCTCGCAGGCCGATTCGTAGACGGTAGACGTTGTCGACGAATTTGAACTACGCTTTCGCTGCAACGTGTACTATTAGATGGCAGAAAGAGCCTCAAACGAACCTCATCTATCAAGGCTTAGTCTGGCTACTGTAACTCAAGATACACGAGGTGAACCCGTATATTGATTTATTATATGGAGAAGAGTGTTTTACTGGGAACTAAACCACTCGTAGATTCCAAACGCCACTTCATCCGGGACCCGAGTGGCGTATTTTCCGTATGTCACCTTTGTGAGTGTCGTATCGTTCAATGACGTCACGATTCCCGCCTTTTGCTTTTGTTGAATTGGTTTCTCCATATAAT
>Ga0126338_10000333_pt1 | contig 24076 bp, 13 predicted proteins | sample OrbCmetagenome_2_FD_92529 | JGI IMG/M metagenome (GOLD analysis project Ga0126338, IMG submission 92529) | Coral microbial communities from Petempiche,Puerto Morelos, Mexico - Orbicella C C metagenome | ecosystem: Host-associated > Invertebrates > Cnidaria > Coral | place: Petempiche,Puerto... | reverse complement strand
TCCCGCTCCCGCTCGTAATTGTAATTCCAGCTTCCCGCCCCTGTTTTCTGTTCAAATCCCAAATATCACCGCGAAAAAAAGCCAAATCCCGCATCCCGCCAAACCTATTGGGGACCCTCTATGATTGCAGACGCATGGCCGGATCATGGGAATGTAGCAACAGAAACTAGTTGTGAATACTGGAACAGCGAGAGAACAACTCCTGTAGCTCGGTCCGAAGCGACCAGCGATAGAAACCCGGGCAGAAATAAAAGCCACAGTGCATAGTCCATAACAGCAGCCACGACCTTTATCACATGCCCCGCCGGAACGTTTTGTTGTTTTTGTTGACCACTCAGAACTGCATTTCCGCCCGTCTGCACGTTCCATTTTATTCCCAAGGGGTTGTGAATCTCCTACTTTGATTTATCCATCCAGAAATACTAACTCTGTACCCGTAAAAGGAGCTTCTATCGACAAAGCGTATTTCCCCGTGGACCGCCGTTTCTCAGTTGCCTGATCACCTGAAGAATGGTGTCATGCGGACGTAAAAGGAAATGCACTCCCGCTGTTTTGCGGAACCCTAAAATAACTTTAGCGGAATTGACATATCCCAATGCCTGGACTGGGATCCTCCCTCTCTGTCTCCTCATTTTCTCTTGTTCAGGCAAGACCATGGTTTCGATCTTCCACGTGGATCTCATCAGTTGCCGGTGTTTTCAAAATACTCTGAGTGAGAATGTGAGTCATTCTGCGGCTTGGCACGAACTTCTGGTGCAGTGTACCCTTGTGACCATGGATAGTAAAGACTGTTTACTATCCATGTTGTGACGGAACGGAAATATCTGGAACAAACCTAAATATCAAACGCAAGGGGCAAACAAGCTCGATAAAATTGATGCAAGAACCAATTAAAGCCACAACTCTCTCTGGCGAAGCAGGACAAAGATAGATATGACACCCGTGATAAGAAGCTGTATAACTTGCAACAGTTCAAACAGCCGGTCCCGACGTAACAACACAAAATGCAAGTAACCAACATGTTCACGGAATATTTCAAACTTTGTCCCTCCAGAGCTAATATTAAGAGAGCTTAGAACATATCTCGCAATATAAATGAGCCGATAAAAATTAGCACGTAGCAAAATACAGATTAAAATTACAAATTACATGCAGATAACAGCTGAAACCACATACCCCTATATGACCTCGATCTAACGGCTCTACTCTGGCAAAATGTTCTCGTAATAACACCATAAAGTACCCCTCAGAAGCGAGTGTGAACCATTAAAGGTCGCGAGACCGAAATCTACAAAAAGAACGGCAAATACACAAGTGTCACGAAGCGTAGGAGTCCGACCATGTGGGGCCTGTCATCCTCATTTAACACTAGCATAAATCCCCCTATCGTAAAAGGGGTAGATCCTTAAAAGATTTACTTGTTCGAGCAAAAATTTATAAGCGGCTATTACACGGGAATAGGAATTGTGTAGGACTGTCACCCCCAATGTTATCACTGAAGAGTTCGTCGGAATCTTCGAAAGGCTACACGAACTCGCGTGCTCCAACTCGAAAGTACTTCTGAGCTTTGCCAGAAACCTCTGAGCTAAGGCGCTGGACAACTATGGTTTCAGGGTCTTTGGTTGACTTGCCAGTATCCTTCTTCCCTTTTCTTCCTTGGCGCAGTTCTTTCATTTTGTCGTTAAATTTGTTCCAATTTTGACCTGCGGAAGCCATGCTTGCCATTGACCTCGGTACATACACCGAAATGCCTTCTGGTCTCTGGCAACGATGGGCCACGGGTGTTTTTTTCGCTATGGCAGCGATAAGCCATAACCAATTATTTTGTTTTCTTTTATTATGGGATGGTAGGATATAGGATGATAGTTGTGCTATTCTAAACAGAATATGTAGTCTTCATTAAATTAAAGGCTGCCGCACACTAGCCGATTTTTTGTCGTAGAACCGCAGATTTTTTGTCAGGCTCAAATCGGGTTAAAATTTGTCAGGCGATCAGCTTGCCGCACACTAGCCGATTTTTTGTTGCAACTAACCGCGTTGAGGCTTAAGGCCGAGTCATCCAAAATCAAGATGGCGCCTATTCCACTGACGTGGCCCTCATGACATTTCCTAATTGGTTGAGACGCGCGCAAGCCCCGACAAATTGTCTTGGTCCACCGCACACTAGTCGACAAGGCCCGACAAAACGTTTTGAGAAATAGCACTGTCAGATATCGCCCGAGAAGCCCCGATCTTGTCGCAGACTTGTCTGAATTCACTGCACACTAGCCGACAAGTGATGATTTTTTTTGTCGGCCGACAAACAATCGGCTAGTGTGCGGCGGCCTTAAAACCAGAATTCTCAAGTTAACTATATGAGGCCAAAGCAACTTTAGCATTCACTTTTTTAACCCGGAGATTGCGTGAGCAATCTGTAGGTTTTAGTGGTGATGTCCTTCCATCAACTGTCTAGCTGTCTAGCTGCGATTGTTGCACTAAAAATGGAAACTTGTTTTGTTTGCCTTCTGGGTATCGTTAATTTAACATTTCTATTACAATTCTAATCTTAAATTAACAGTTAAGTCTAAATAAGACCAAAGGTTGGCTTTTGTAATACGCATTGGGAACGTTTTAGATGACAGAGGTGAAGCTGCTGGAAGCTGCTACTGTGAAGTTCCTTTCCGAAGTTTGAACTTTAGTAAAGATTGACAAGAGGCAATCCTCTCTACATATCAATGGTACTACTACTGGAGGATTGAGCTCCTTAAATTAAATTTCGGAAATCAAAGCGAACTGTTTTGCTTAGCCTACGGTAGCATTTGTCGAAAAAGCTTCTAATAAAGAACACCGCGGACTTGCGAGCATCTAAAAGGCTCATGATTACGTCAGATTATAAGTTTCAACCGCGGGCGTGGAATCCACCGCGAGAAAATTCTGCTCAATCTTGAGGAAAAAACTCACATAAGACGCATCGGAGGATGAATCCGCCATAGCGGGAGCGAGGAGAACTAGATAGAACTTGACAAACTGAAATGCATTCCGAGCATTAAAACTTTGTCCACAGACAGACATTTTTGGGCTTGTTCAAGCTGATGCACTTTGAAACTTGAATAGGGTATTAGGATATTATTGTATCAGGTTATTGTATCACTTTATTAGCGTATTAGGGTGTACGGGGATTGGGGTGTTAGGGTGTTAAGGTATTAGGGTCTCGGGGTCTTAAAGTATTAGGGTGTTAAGGTGTTAAGGTATTAGGCTGTTAGGGTATTAGGCTTTTAGGGTAATAGGCTATTGGGGTATTAGGGTGTTAGGCTATTAGGCTGTTAGGGTATTAAGGTATTACGGTATTGGAATATTGGGGTATTAAGGTATTAGGGTATAATTGTATTAGGGTATTAGGGTGTTACATTGTTAGGGTATTAGGGTAACAGGGTATTTGGGTATTAGGTTATTAGGGTATTTGGATATTCGGGTATAAGGGTATTAGGGTATTAGGGTATTAAGGTATTAGAGTGTTACGTTGTTAGGGTATTAGGGTATTTAGGTGTTAGGGTGTTAGGGTTTTAAGGTATTGGAATATTACAGTATTGGAGTATTGGGGTATTAGGGTATCACGGTATAAATGTTTTAGGATATTAGGGTATAAGGGTATTAAGGTGTGACAGTGTAAGGGTGTTACGGTATTTAGGTGTTAGGGCCTTAGGGTATTAGGGTATTAGGGTATTAGGGTATTAGGGCCTTAGGGTATTAGGGTATTAGGGCCTTAGGGTATTAGGGTATTAGGGTATTAGGGCATTAGGGTATTAGGGTATTAGGGCCTTAGGGTATTAGGGTATTAGGGCATTAGGATAATAGACTATTAGGGTTTTAGGGTATTGGGGTATTGATGTATTGGAATACTAGGGTAAAAGGGTAATTCTCCAATACCCCTAAATGCCCTAATACCCTAACAACGTAACACTCTGATACCCTAATACCCTAATACACTAATACCATAATATCCTAATACTCTAATAACCTAATACCCAAATACCCTAATACCCTAACACCCTAACAACTCTGCTGAACCCTAGCTAACCGGAAATCAACTTTGGATACAGATAAACTTAGCGGAGGGTTACTCTTGAAAATTTTATCGGGTTACGAAGAACCTTAGAAATGCCTATCACCGATCGCAATACTGGAAGCGGTATTATTCTTGAACATTCATAATCAGTTTTGATAAACATTTTGTATGTCACTTATGGCTAGTGTGGTTGACTTTCTTGTGAAACCATGATGCTAACTGTGGTTTGATGAGGCAAGAGGCGGGAATACGAAGAGACTCGCGCGAAGCGAGAAATACTGTATTTCCCCACGCGAGTATTTCCCGGCCGCGTCAAGCGCGCACCCTGTACTGAACGTATAAGTTCTATAATAATTTCAGACTGCCGGCTATCAACAATCCTGGTCAATTTGTACTTTTGCCCTAATATGGTCTTCCTGCCCACCTCTCCTTCCCCACCCTCAACACAATTTTGCTAGTCCAACATCACTTTCGGGGAGGGGGGATTCGGTAAAATGGATAAAGATTTCCCACTACAAAATAATGCGTCACCAGTTGGAATTTTGTCAAGTGTCCCAAGGACTTTACACCAGGATTGTAGTTTTTTGAGAACACACTTCCCGGCTGCCGGGTATCAAGACAGGTCAATGTGTTTGCTTAGCTTGAAGTTTGCGTGCAAAGTTTCTGTAGCGAAACGAAACTTCTTTAGGTGAAGGGAGGTTGTATCGAATTGATTTCAGTTTGTATCGAATCGACTTTACATCTGTATCGATTCTACCTCAATTTGTCTCGAACGACTTTGTATCGAAACGAGCGGACACCCAGTAAGCACGAGCTGCCAGAAGCATCTAACCCCGAAGCTTATAAAGTGTTTTTTCCTGAGGTAGCACCTGCTTTTACCATGCTTAATATATTAACTCGAATAAGCGGCCAATCTGGTAATAAATGTTGTACTCAATTCATAAGCGTCAACACGGAAAAAGCGATGCAAATAACAGCAAAAATACCTTACAATAAGCTGCACCCTGAACGGCAACGTGGCACTTGTTCAAAGAGATCAACTTTCTAAATTGAGTTTTGGATATTCCTATTGTTTTTGGATAAAAATTAGAGTAATTTTCATTCCATAAAAAGTCTTCTTATGTTAACGGCAAAAAGAATTATCTAAGCAGCAGCGCCTTCTCGAACCAAAAGTCTTAAACCAAAGCAACGATGAGTAAGACTATATCACACATATCCCACCCCTCCACATTTTTGTCAGTTTTTCCAACAAATCACGACTCTCTAAGCACGTCTGTTATTACACTGGCAAAAGGAGAGGAAACGCGCCCAGTTACCCAAGACCATTAATATGAAGATGTTCTACTGACTAGCACCGTACAACGAGACGCGCCAACCAACTTAGCGACCATGAACAAAGGACATTGAAGTAAGGAGCCATGTCTACAGTGATCACAGGGCCTGGACGCGTGCTCTTGAACTCTCTACAGGCTCACACAAGGTGTTGGGGGGTAAAAAACCAGTGTTAATTTAGTGGACCAGTGTTAATGGACAGAATTTTTGAATAAATTTCAGAACGAAACAAATACACGAGAAAGCACTTCGTCTAATTTTAAATTCGTGTTTACCGCTTACTAAATTGAATTCCAGGTGTTTTCCTCAAGTTTAGCGCTATAATTTCAGAAAAAGTGGATCGTAAAAGGCGTTTGAAAGTTCCCTTCATACTCTTGAGCTAACAGCTTGATCCTTTTCAGCAGGGTGGAACTGTACAGGATTCAATCTGTAAACTGTTTCCCGAACACTTCGGGTGTATCCCGTTGATGACGTTACCGCACGTGCGTTGTCGGAACCTCTTGCTTCCCTCGCCGCAGCTGCTGCTGCAATCGCTCCATTTGGTCCATAGAGACCACGTCGACAATTCAGCGTACCCTGAGCCTCCCTCACTAGAGTCGCTTCTGATTCCAAGTCCATTTTCATGTTTTCCACCGCCTCCATTACCCCCTGAAGTCAAATTGTACACGTAGAAAATTAGTAAGTCATTGCATAAAAACAAAGTTTTTAATCAAACAGTCAGGTGCAGTGGTTTGGAATTAATCATTCACTAGATAGTCTGTGACTTAAATAAAGTTGAAAAAAGCTTTGATTTTATTACAGGATACAATCAGCATGTAATCGTGACAAACGAAAATATACAGTTCACAGAGCACCCAGTGTCCGTAAAGCCAGATTAACTTTGTGTGAGAGTGCACCAGTAAGATCACATAAAAAGTGCCCGTTGTTCGCATTAACCTGTGTCGTAATAAGCAGGCTAATGAAACTGAGAGAAAACGTGAGGCTATGGTTGGAAAAAACAAGGTTGTCCGTAATAAGTGATTGACCATACTAAGTGGGCGTCCATAGAGCAGGATTGTCACTATACCTAGCTACTAGTATACACAGAAATTAGTAAGACCTTTAGTGAACATATTAAAAGAGTTTAATAACATCAGTGACAGTTTTGCTGTTTGGAGACTGCGCTGGACGGTAGCTTTTAGGTGATTCCTTTTAGGTTCCAAAAATAGACATCTGTTCTTTTGTCAACAAACTGGAATTCTTAGGAAACTTTCACAACTTCGTGAGTTTTTAATCATATATCAGAAACAGGCATCGTTGACTATAGTGCATGCTCTCCCATTTGGTAATTAACGTTAATTCTGAATAAAACAGCAGATGTTCAGAATAAATTTATAAATTTAAGTACACTAATTGAAGTAGTGGACTTACAAAACCTCTCAGTTTGTGTTAGTTTCCAAATACCTCCGTAGCAAGGATCACACTCCATCACTTAGAAACTTAGCGAGGTGCTGTAATGTAACATGTCTACTCAAGAGATGTAGCTCCTTCGTTGCCTCTATTCACTAATTGTTTTTATACATGACGGCCTCTCTAACTGTTTTTGACTAATTCTCAATTGTAAGAATCGTTTCGTTAAGGAACCTAAAAAGCAAACAACTCTTGCAATGGCTACAAAATGCATTCAACATACCAATTACAGCGCAAAGACAAAGAACAAACATGAACATTGTCTTGGCCGGAAAAAATAAAGCTCTTCTCCCAATTTGCAGGACTTCTTGAGTAGAGAGTGATTTCGAAATCAAACAGCTAGAACGGTGTTGCAAATTTTCCAACTGGAGCGAAAGAACTCACCAGCGACAGAATTCTAATTAAGTTCTTCTTCAACGCGTCTTAGCTGAGTATTATTTACTTAGTGTTAAAGCTCCTGTCGTCAAGGTCAAAAGCAACTTTTAATTTTGCAGAGAAAAATTCTTTTTAAGCTGTACTGAAACATAAGCACGCTTATCTTATCTAATAAACTGCAAAAACTGTTAAAATGTACTTGATTAGTAAGACTAGCAAGTGGAATTGAAATTTAAGATTAAGATACGAAGCGTTTTGGCAGCTTAGTCTGTCAGTTAGTTAGTTGTTTATTTGCCAAGCCCTTGTCATTATTTTACCGACAGGCAATTTTAAAATATAACAAGCGTCAAACAAACGTCCAGTTAAAACTCAAATACTAATAGGCAAGTCTACAATTTTTTTTTTGGTTGCGTCTGTTTAGTTGGTTTTTGTTGAATTTGTCGCTTGCTTAACGGACAGAGTTGTCACGCCAATCAGATACCACCCTATCGTGTTTTGAAACCTTTTTCGTTTCAAAGTTCTTACACCTACCCACGCACTCATCAAAAGTACAATTGACTGTTTGTAATGGAGGACCAATGCAGTTTCTGCCATTATTAGATGGAGGAGGCCTGGTGCAAGATCTTGTTCTTGTCTTTAAACAGTCTTTGTTACACTCGCCCCAGTTTCCCCAGACAGTCCAGCCACCTGCAACTAGAAAAAAATTACCTGTTACCGCTGATCCTTTTGGAGCAAAGCGCTTTTAACTTTACCCTAGGCTGGAAACAAGGACTGTTTATTAATTCACTTTCCAAGAACGATCTGTACAGTTCGTTCTTGTTCGGTGAAGCTTGCTCCGCTTGTAGGGAAATGCACGAAAATGCTCTGCCAAATCATTATACTTCCAAACACAAACCTGTTAAAAATGTCCTTAACTTAAATAGAAGTTCAGCAAGGACAGTACTTTGCTGAAGGCTTTTTCCAAGATACTCAGGTGATAGTTTGTAAGATCGCAGTTAAAGTTTTTAAGAACAATGCCTATCTCATTTTTTTTTGATGAATATGAAGCGTCATTTCCACACATTTCAAAATATATATTCATTTTTTTCATGTTTCAAAGTCGCAAACTTCTGATCCTTGAGAAAACTTTCTGCCATGATTAATTCGAGCCGATATCCGTATTCGGTCACTGCCCTGCGAACAGAGCGTTGAATAAAATTTACCGGTCAAAATGAACTTAGAAAAGTTGCCCACGTACCCGGGCAGGGCACATCTTTGTTGCAGTCCTGTGTCATTTCCTTCAGACCCACGCAAGTTTTGCCACCATGGGCCGCGGGTGGGTTGGTGCATGAACGAGAACGCGTTTGAGTTCCTCCACCACAAGTGACAGTACATATGCTCCAGTTTCCCCACGACGTCCAACCACCATTCACTGAAAAACAAAACCCCAACATGTGTTGATAGGGGATTTGTCTAAAAAAGAAAACCTATAGCTTATCTTCATACCTGGACAGAACACGTCTTTGTTGCAGTCCTGTGTCATTTCCTTCGGACCCATGCAAGATTTGCCACCATGGGCCGCGGGTGGCTTGGTGCATGAACGAGAACGTGTTTGACTTCCTCCACCACAAGTCACACTACATTGGCTCCAGTTTCCCCACGTCGTCCAGCCACCGTTCACTGGAGAGGAAAAAACGGTTTGTAGTGATAATGTGCACAGCAGAGAAGCTGTGAATAGCTGTTATTACAGTTATCAGCGGTTTGACATACAAACAAGGCGAATGGGTCAATTGTGCTTTGTATTGACCCGTTCGCCTCGTTTGTATGCCTTTTTAAACAAAGGAATATTAGACCGCAGGCTCAACTGTAATAACAGCTATTGTCCTCCTACCTGGACACATCACGTCTTTGTTGCAGTCCTGTGTCATTTCTTTTAAACCAAGGCAGGTTTTACCACCATGGGCCATGGGTGGGTTGGTGCATGAACGAGAACGTGTTTGAGTTCCTCCGCCACAAGTTACAGTACATGTGCTCCAGTTTCCCCAAGTTGTCCAGCCTCCATCGACTGAAAGAAAAAAACCCAACAACATGTGTTGATAGGGATTTTGTCTAAAAAAGAAAACCTATAACGTATTTTCTTACCTGGACAGAACACGTCTTTGTTGCAGTCCTGAGTCATTTCCTTCAGACCCAAACAAGGTTTACCACCATGGGCCGCGGATGGGTTGGTGCATGAGCGAAAACGTGTTTTTCTTCCTCCGCCACAAGTTACGCTACATTTGTCCCAGTTTCCCCACGTCGTCCAGCCTCCATTCACTGGAAAAAAAATAACAATGTTTGTATAGATTTTGTGTAAAGATGAAAACCTGTAACTTGTCTTCCTACCTGGACAGAACACATCTTTGTTGCAGTCCTGTGTCATTTCCTTCAGACCCACACAAGTTTTGCCACCATGGGCCGCGGGTGGGTTGGTGCATGAACGAGAACGTGTTTTTGTTCCTCCGCCACAAGTTACGCTACATTTGTCCCAGTCTCCCCACGTCGTCCAGCCACCATTTACTGGAAAGAAAATGATAATGTTAACAACGATTTTGCGTAAAGATGAAAAGCTGTAATTGTCTTCTTACCTGGACAGAACACATCTTTGTTGCAATCCTGTGTAATTTCTTTGAGACCCACACAAGGTTTACCACCATGGGCCGCGGGTGGGTTGGTGCATGAACGAGAACGTGTTCGAGTTCCTCCGCCACAGGTTACACTACACTTGTTCCAGTTTCCCCAAGTTGTCCAGCCTCCATTAACTGGATAAGAAACAACTACTATTTAGCAACAGGCCGAGTTTGTGTTGTTTTTGCAGCTGTACTCTCCTTAAGATCTAGTGACCTCTGAGTAGGTTATCATAACAAACCACTTCTGAAAATATCTTTTTGTCATTTTTTGGAAGGCTTGGTTATATTTATCACCCAGAATGCTGGAGGGCTTTCATATTACTCCTGAAAAGAGTACGCTTGATATTCAAGTCGAAGGATAGTTAGCAGATCGAACTTAGTTTGCCTAACCTCCATTTTCTGCGATTTCAGGATTTACTACCCCCCTCAGGTTGAAAAAGCTACAACGGACATGAATTGTATATTTGACCACTTGGAAATCTAAGGCCCTTAGTTAGATTGACCAGTGGTAGCAAAAATGATGCGAATGATGTGGGCCTTGATTAAATAGCAACACAAATTTACGATTATTTATGGAATGTCATAACAACCATCGCATGCAGAAAAGCCATCAAGGCCAGGCCGCTGGAGAACGAAGACGTCGTAGAGGAGGATATAGAACGAGCCCGGTGAGAGCTTGACCGAAGACGCGAAAGAATGAGTGATACTTGACAACAGCGAGTTGTCTGCCTACCTGGACAGAACACGTCTTTGTTGCAATCTTGCGTCATTTCCTTCAGACCCACACAAGTTTTCCCGCCATGGGCCGCGGGTGGGTTGGTACATGAACGAGAACGCGTTTTTGTTCCTCCACCACAAGTCACACTACATTTGTCCCAGCGTCCCCAGATTGTCCAACCTCCGTTCACTGTATAAAGTTATTGTGCAGAGCAATGAGTCAGAGTAGCTGATCTTAAATATCTAGTAATGATACGATAATCTAAGATGTTTTATCTTTCATCTTGTATGCAAAGCTTTATGAATCGGAACGTTGTGGTGCTTTCACTTTGCTACTAGCAGGGTCAAGTCTAGTTGAGGTTCCCTACCCTCCATTTGTGACTGGGTGCAGGGCCAAGCTCTCCATTCAAGTTAAACTCAAAATCCTTCTTCCTACCTGGACAGAACACATCTTTGTTGCAGTCCTGTGTAATTTCTTTGAGACCCACACAAGTTTTGCCACCATGGGCCGCGGGTGGGTTGGTGCATGAACGAGAACGCGTTTGAGTTCCTCCGCCACAAGTTACGCTACATTTGCTCCAGTTTTCCCAAGTTGTCCACCCTCCGTTCACTGAAAAAAATTAGTAATTTAGAACGTAATCATATTGACCAGAGAGTAGCTGATCTTGATACCAAGAAGGCAAACTGATAGGAAAATCACTAAGCAAGAGGTAATTTAGCCCGGGATATTTTTCATATGTTTGCTAGAGATCATTCGATCGCAAAACGAGGATAAGAAATTTTTCACACAGCTAGCAATTTCAAGAAATCATTTTTACACTGAATTTAATTGGTTTAAATTACGGATCTGTTCTGAATTTCTACCTGAATGAATCAAATGAATAACTTGTTAAATTCCATCTACCATGGTAGATGACGTGAGGTCACAAGGCAACTTACGCGTCTCGCAGTTCACTGTGAAGGCCATATTAGTGTTCACTTAATCAAGAGTACTGGTATAGATTACCTGGACACATCACGTGCATGTTACAATCTTGTATCATTGTACTTTGTCCGGTGCAAGGCTTTCCGCCATGGGCCATTGGGGGATTGGTGCAGGAACGAGAGCGCCTTTGAGTTCCTCCGCCACACGTGACACTGCAGTCGCCCCAGGATCCCCAGGCCGACCAGTTTCCATCAACTGAAATAACAAATTGAATGGACCATTTCCGAATTGCCTTTTGCCTCTGTGTCAAGACGAGTCGAAACCATTCATTTGGAATGTGTTCTGCATACAGGTTCATTTTCATACAAATCAAACTCATTTTCATAAGAAAGGTCTTGCACGAAAACTCGTTTTGAAACAGACGGAGGCACTGGGTAACTCGGAAATGGTCTATTCAGAGGAACTTTAAACATGTATGAACGGCAAGATTAGAATTTGTATAAAGCAATTGAAACACATTGTCACTGAACGGTGATTAGAGACTGCTCAATAATTATCACGAGGGGTTCTAAAAGGGGGAAACAGAGTGCAAGGCAACACACACAGTGGGAGAATGTCTAAGGTATTCAGGTAAATACGGGAGGGGGTGATATCTAACTTTCGAAAGGAAATTTACGACGTGTTCATTTTTCTTGTTGTGCAAAATATGCGAAAAATACAAGAGAGGGCATTGTAGCTAATTATTTCACGTTTTAATTAATATCATGTTCATTTTCATCAGTTCCGCTTCGTTTCTGCCTTCTTGTCAGGACTGTTTGTGTAAAAGCTCCTGAACCGCCAATTCTCAATTTGGCGGACACCATATAAGAGTAGTATCAATTATCTATTGTCATTCCTCCCACTGACAAAAACACGCGGCCATCCGAAGAAATCTTTAAATTGATATCCCATAAGACTTTAAAAGCTTACGAGCAACAAAAGCACCTAAAAAATCTATTGAATAGTTTACAAATTATATCGAAAAAAGCAATAATTAAGACCGAACAATTTTTTAAATTCATTTTTTAAAAGAATAATCATTTAATTTGCCTCAACTGATGCAAAATAATATTACTGATTCTCACGTTTCATTTTATCACAAAAATCGTCAGAACACCCATCCAATCATAATATTCAATTAAATCTGGAACACGGCAGTTTACCAAGTGTCCACGGCTTTCTTGAAATTGTTTGTTCAAGTAAAGGTATTGATTATTTATTTTATTTTGTATTTCCTACTGTTTTGACAGATGGTCTTCTTGTCCGCTAGAAACTTAAAAGGAAAACAAACTGAAGGGATTCGTTTCGAATATAATCTCCAGTTGAACGGTTAGTTTTTTTGACCAACGCTAATATCAAAGATCTGCCGGCTTTACTCCAATTACGAAGCTGTCAGGCAGCTAATTAATTAGCTAGTTGACTTCAACGAGAGCTGTCTCTAGATTAAATGTTAAGATAGAATTTACTAGAAGAAGTGGAGCTCTTTGCACTCCTCGCTTTCATTGTCTTCGGCAAAGTGTTTATTTTACAAACCTTGAACTTCATATGTAAACAGCTTTTACAATTTCCAAATAGTACAAAAGGCATTGTGCAATTCATTTCAAAGAAGTTGAGTTAGCTGTTTGCGAGGGCAGCTTCCTGCTTCAACTTAGTTTACCTTGCGGGACAAATCAGTTTCATACAAATCGCTCGACTGCTTCTCGACTTTCTTAACTAGACACAGTTTACCAAGCCGGATTTGAAATGGTCGCCCAACTCTGTGATTATAAGCTACAGGAAGAAGTCAACCTTGTTCTTTTCCATCAAGCTTTCATGACGTCCCTTTGTTTGATGAATATCGTGTCTTCCTTCGTAACAATAGTTGGAAATCTACTCGTCATTCCCGCTCTCTGGAAATCTTCATCCCTTACGCTGAGCATGAAAGTTCTGTTTCTGAATCTTGCTGTGTCCGATCTCGCCGTAGGACTGTGCGCACAACCAATGTTTATTATCATTACATGTTTGATGTTGAGTACAGAGCAGAACGGCGGCCATAATTTCGACTTCTTATGTCCAATTACGATGACATTGTTTTGGTTTCTGCTCGTTGTATTCGCATCATCATCGTTTTTCTCAGTGACTGCCATTGCTCTGGATAGGTTTCTTGCCGTTTCCTTACATTTACGATATTCAGAACTTATAACACCAAGACGCCTTATAATCACTGTAATACTACTATGGATAACGAGCACGATCTCCGCCGCGATTTTCATTTTATTGCCTAAATACAATGACATGGTGGCTGTTTCTCTTGAAGCAAGTGGCCTGTTTTTGACAACAGTTGCATATTACCAGATTTTTCGAATTGCTCGACGCCATCGGAATCAGATTCAAAGCCACCTGCAAACTCACGGCAATAATCAAGCAACGAATATGGCTCGGCTTAAAAGATCAACCTTCAACACTTTTTACGTCTTTATTGTCTTTGTGTTTTGTTGGCTGCCAAGTCTGACTTCTTTTACTGTGAAAGAAGCATGGAGATCCCACAGTGTTGAAGTCTCAGCTGCAAACTATCTCGCCGGTTTCATCGTTTTCCTGCATTCCTCTATAAACCCTTTTATCTTCTGCTGGCGTTATCAGGAAATTCGGCGGAAAGCGATCGCTTTCTTAAAGAATATATTTACAAAAGAACCTCAATAAGGCAAATTTGAAGATCAACATGTCCGAGCACTATCAAGATGGAGGCTGACTTCATGAGGGAAATTAAATAGATGAGCGAACGAACAAACGAAAAAAAAAAGATCGAGAGAATAGAAGAACATAAATACGAAAGACAGAATAAAAACAGTAGTAGTGGCCGATCGAACGAATGAATGATTGACTGGATGACTTTTTATGGCTATCGTGGTTTTTGTTCTTTTATGATTACTAGGCTGAATGAAATTTATGCTGGTCAGGAAACCATGTAAACAAAGGTTCAAGCTGGTGATAATGAAATGCTAATTAGAGTTACCTGGACACGGTGTGACATTACACTCCCTGCTCCTAACTCTCGTCCCAGGGCACGGCCTTCCACCATTGGCCGGGAGGGGATTATTACAAGTCCTCCAACGTCTCTGTATGCCGCCACCACAGGTTTTACTGCAGTCTTCCCATACTCCCCAGCAACTCCATCCTCCGTGAACTAAAGATGAAAGTAGTGCAAGGAATTGGATTTCAATACAGTGATTATTCACTAAACGCCATTGTTTTTGGTTTTGGTTTTTATACAGTTACAACTATAAACTGTTGAGAAAGAGGTATTTTACTTGACGAGGTTAACATTAAGCTTCAATAAAACCACTGTATCTTACTGAGCTTAACAATCTAAGAGGGCTCCTGATTGCTCCATTAGTCTGTTTTTATGGCGTCAAACTCGTTCTACCTAGAGTTCGGTCAGCCTGGAATGGTTTATGTATCCACTAAGGCAGGCAAACTTAGATCAATGACAAAAATAGGTCCATTTAAAAAGGTCACTTTAATAATGATTCTCATTATTTTAGGATTTATCTTTGGTTTTAGGAATTATCTATTCATGTATTTATGATGATTTATTTATGTATTTATTTAGTTAGTTATTTTCTCGAATTATTAGCAGCACATGCTTGAGGCCTAGCAAGCTTCATGAAAAACCGAGGTTAAATAAAGATTAAATAAAGGTTATTGACAAATTTTTAACACACTCTAAAAGATAAAAGGTTAAACCACAAACCTTTTTCGCAGCATTGCCCGCCATACCGAGGCAAACATTTACACCTTGTTTGCCCCAGAGTGCCCCCATTTTGACAGTATTGGTTACAGCCGCGAACCTGCTTCAGTTCAAATGGACAAAGACCTCCACAAACTTCACGTTTAATTACCTGATGATAACAAATAAATAAATGAATGAGTCAAAAATAAATTGAGAGTTAAATACTTAAGTTAGTACGTAAAAAGGATAACGATTCCTTTTTGAGGATAGTGTAACATGCAGTTTTTTTCCCGCACAAAAAATCTACCCAGGTAACATTTTATTTAATTAGTAGCGGAGCTCCGGCGGCCCGAAGGGACGCCAAGCGGAGCCCCATACTCATATAGGAAGGCTATAGGAAAGAAAAGGAAACCCATGAGTTGATTTCCTCTTGGTTATCATGGCTAGCGGTATTGCTCGTGGGCGCGTACGCACGACGGCGACGGCGACGGTGACGGCGACGACGACGGAGTCGCGCAACATGGCGGCCACACTCCAAATAATAGGTTGACAGAGATATGCACCCTTGCTTTACCATGAACTTCTTTGATATTGGACATCCATGTTATGATTAATTGACATCTGTCAAAACAAGGTATCCGCTGACCGGTATCATATGACCATATTGCAGGCTCTAGTTTACAGCTCATCGAGGTCATGCTTTTTTGAAGTTGACCGCTGACCAAGTGCTGGTTTTCGATTGGATTGCGGGCTCATGTCAGGTTAAGTTGTTGAAAACGGGGCAGGATTGTTCGGAAGGCGGTTAACGCTAACCCAAGATTAAAAGTTAACCGAATTATAGCTTTTTCTTCTATACAAATGTTTTTGTGTATATGGTGATTATTAAAACTCAAAACAGAAGGCCAAACAATATACAGAAAACCTCACCGCAAAGTTGAAAGCTCAAATCAAAATTCTACCTTTCCCAGGGTTAGCCCAGGAGCTGCGCTTTTAGGCTGGCCTAAATCTATATATTATTTTTATGCTGTTTCAGGCGTCACTTGATACAAGTTGTTGTTTCTAAGATTTAGAAATCAACAATACTGATCACAAGTATTTACATAAGATTTCAATAAAAGAAAGGTTAAATTCAAAACCAGTATGAACTGACGCTGCATTTTGATTGGCAAATTGTTTAAAAAAAAATGAATAAGTTAAAGGTAAAGGTAAATTTATTTTGAGTCGTAAACGTGGGGAGTGGCTACCCAATCTCCCGAGCCAGGGGCTCATGACAAAAACGCACGACTATCTACAATAACGTTACTACTTAAAATTACTATATTCGCTAAGATAAATTCAGAATTAAAATATAAAATAATCCTAAGAACACGACTATTTACAATAATACATTACAACTTACAATTACTATATTCGCTAAGATAAAATCAGAACTATTTATGTATTATTTATTTACCTTCTCCGTATTCATCTTGGAGTCCGTGTTTGCTTTCATTTCTTTGACCATCCAATGTTTATGAGCTTCTAAAGCCTTTGTTCTCAAAACTATTTTACTAATACTGTCCCAAACCCTTGTAAACGTTCCTGATTCATCCAACTTCCCACACAAATTGAACTGTGCTCTTATCATTGTTAATCAACCTCAATTGATCCATCTTGTTTTTAATCCTTGTGATTTCAGTCTTCTAATTTACAAACACTTCACTCCATACTTCAAGATACTGTTTAACTCATGGAAAAACAGCTTGTTATAATTCAGTTTCGCCAATAATATCTTATTGAAATATATGCTGAAGTAGTTAGTTAGAATTTTACTGCAAAACTGTCTTTCAAACACAACCACGGCCTCCCTATGCATGGGTCAATAACTACAGCCTTTTCTTAACCAGTCCGTCACCTTACACAAATTGGCGGATTTTATAACCCGTACTGCCATGGTCGGCTGATATGCTGTTCTTAGTATTCGTGGCATTCGCGTTGCTTACCGATCTCGTTCGCCTTTTTAGTGGTCATGACCAATGTTCATACACGCAGTTTAAATTCCTCACAATTAGCCAGAGAAAGCCTGTAACGTAACTTACCTTTCTAGTACGTGCTTGTATTCCGTTTGTTCCACAAGCCACTGAACAGTTACTCCATACACTCCACTGATCAGTCACGCAGTGTGTCAATCTTCGACAAGGTTTCGGTTTTGGCTTTGGTTTTGGTTTTGACGGTTTTGGGTGGTGTGTCGGTTTCCGTTTTTTGTCAGAACGTCTGCGATGTTTTGAATGCACATTAGAAGTGCACAGTATGGTAAGTACAATGATTACAAGTAACAGAGATGATGTTCGCATTTCTGTGACTGACTTGTTTAAAAGGTCTCGTTGTTCAGACTGTAGAGGTTCACTGATGTTTGTATTACAAAAGGGCCAAGAATGCACGACACAAATTGTTGTGTATCCAAAATGCACGATTTGTCCCAATTCTCAAAAAACAGAGAACAGATTGGTGTGAACTACAATGCGACTGAAATAACTGATGAATTAAGATGGAAAATAATTATTTGTCTGGGATTTAAACGCCAGGTGGACTGACAAGAGGGACTTTGGTGGACAAAGTAACTCGAGTATTTAACAAAATAGAAGATTGCACCTTCTTAGCAAATAAGCGACATCTGATTTGCATCAGAAAGGGATACATCGTTCTCTGTGTCTTTTATTCTCTGTTTATCTTCCTAAACAAATATGGAGGAATTCATTGACATTTAGTGACTATATATTGATCTCTGTTTTGGATTTTTTTTATTAAAAGTTTTCTATTGCTTCGAGACTCTCCATAGCGTTGTTGTTAGCGTACGAGGTACCCCACTCAAGACGTGCATAAGAAGTGTACTTGTCTCGATATTTGATAGTTTTGATGGAGCGAATAGCGACAAAAACGGTTATTAGTTAAAAATGAATCGTTGCCACCTTAGCCTTATTTGTTGATGTGCAAAAACGAGCGCACTGTTTGTTAAAGTGCTGAACAGGAAACATTTTAGTTTTTCGTTAATCTTTTCCGCACAATGTCAGTGAAGTGACGACAACTTTTCCCCAGGCTCTCAGTCAAAGATGAAATTCAGGTCCACTGTTTTTGATTGAAAAGTACCTTGGGCGAATTCATTTCCATGCATGCAATGTAACACTGTATCGATAGGTTCAATTGGTATTCATTTCTGCTGAATTTAGATACATGTTTTAAGGTCACTCGTGGTGCCTCTTAAATGCAGAGGCTAAACTTAAAATTGTGAACACATTTATTGGTTCTGAAAGAAAATTATGAACATTCAATTTAATTTCGAGGAAATAACTTTCTAATCAGAGGTATCAAAACAGCCTCGAATCATTGGTTCCAAATAATAAATATTTACTTCAATCGATAAAAGGTTTACTGAGTCGAAAGCTGATGTACGGGCTGATGTAGAGGGAGCCAGTGCAAACCTTAAATTCGATTATCCCGCAACAAAATTAAAGATGACACCGAAATAGCTCATGATCTCGAGGTTTTTGAGGCCATAGTTGAAGTGATAGCAAAGGTCGAATCATCTACCATCTAGCAAAAATCAATAGCTAATAAATTGGGTTTTTTTGTAAGCCTTTTTTAAGGAAACAACCTGCAACAGGTAGTGAAAACAACATGACAATCGGGTGAGTACCCTCACTTTGACACAGTGTGCCCCCTCCTCCTTTGAAAAATCCTGGCTACGCCCCTGCTTATGTAGCATAATAAACAATCAGTAGCTTACACTTTCTTTTTTCTGTTCTTGAATGCGTAACGTCTTGCTTTCACAAACTCACGGATTTCGACAATGTGCATCACGGGTAAAACCCCGGGAAACTCGTTACAGAAGGCAAACCTGTTTTGGACAGTTTCTCATCAATGATAGTGTATAATGGCCCATACGGGGAGGCTCTGCGCGAAAGGAGTACCTGTTTCAGGCTTCGGGTATATAAAAGGGTAGGGATTTCAGGAGTCGAGGTGTATGAAAAGGTAGGGAAATCGGTCATTTAGTTATTTGAAAGGGCTTTTCACTGAAATCTTTCAAACAGACGCACCTTGTGGCTGTATCATTGCATTTACTAGGCACTACACGAAAATGATAAGTGTTCCTTTTTTGGCGAGTTATTCATAATACAGGCCAGCTATGAAAGTATGTGAAATGTACCTTTTTTTCAATTAAAGGAATACGAAAGGCTACCTCGGCTGTCAAATTGGTATGCAAAAGCGTAAGGGGTTGGACTTCGGGGTGGAGCCTTCCCGTATAGAACTTTGTAAATTACTCCCTCGGGGGGAAGTTCACGTTTGAATTTGCAAAACTATGTCATCCTCTTTTAGATTAAATATGCTATATCAAGGTAAGACATAATGCCTGATGTTAGCCATGACTGCCTGCTTGCACAGTTTGCTCTAATGTGTGGAACAAAACTTTTCGTGCCAACGGGCCAATTTCAGCATGCCGTGCGATGCAAAAGAATTACCTTTAAATAACAATGCAGCACATATATGATGGCACAGCTATATTTTTATTTCTTCGTCTAACGTAATGTATATAGAAAATATGAATAACGTACGATGTGATAACGGAGTCTGTAAAGTAACGTAAGAAAAATACTAGTACAACACTAATTGGGTTCAAACTCTGCTAAGATTATACCAACACTTTTCCGATTCTGACGTCACGATACGTCACGTTAGCCGTGAGTTACAGATCAATGAAGCACTTTTAATTTCCCTGGGTGATTCAATTAAATGTACTTAAATCATGTTTTGACAAAACGAAAGTGTAACTACACAACGAAAATATGTAAGAGACAACAAGGATGAAAATATTGTGAAACTAAAACAGAATGCTCCCTGAGAAACTAACAATTTAAAGTATTAAAGTAGCATATCTAGATGAAGGGTATTTGCGTGGAATCAAGACCCTGTATATACAATGACTAATAATGTTATACAAGCAAAATATTATAGAGACATTAAGGCTTCATTGCACAGTTGCTCATCACATATCATTAACGTGCATCAGGCACAATGCAGGTGCTACAAATATGCCTCTTTACTTAGTGTACAAAATCCTAAGAAACTTTCCCAAAGTTAAAAATACCTTAAACTTCCTAAAACAAGCCTGATCACTGCAATCAGACCTTTAACAAGGTATTCATTTTATGCAGCTGTATAAATACATGGGCTGATATCAGGAAGGGCTCCTACATGTAAACAAAATTGAAATGTGGGATGGCTAGTCACCAGATGTTTACAGTACATCTGCTCTCCAATGGCTGCTATTTTGCTAAGTTGCTGGTAAACATCCTTCTTATCAAGCAATACCTTAGTTAGCAAATTTTCACATTAAGTTATGATTTTAAACAAAAAGCAGGAAATAACATGGAACTATTATTATTAACATGAATTTTAAAATGATACTGTGAAATATATATTACTAAGTTCTTCAATGAGGATTCACCTAGGATGATTAAGAAAGAAACAACTACAAGAAATAGTAAACAAAATGTATCAGTATATACACACTCAGTGACCTTGGTTTTTTCAAGCAATCTGACTGGTTCGCTATCTCTGGCTAATAAGCATTATTCACTCCCTACCAGATGAATAAAGTGCGATCCAAACAAAAACAAAGTGGCTGAAAATCCTAAGCATACAAGAAGATGCTGTACTTAGCTCTTATTAACTGAGCAGGAGGTCTGTATGGGAGAATCTTGACCGAGGTCGTGAGTAGAGACTGAACGCAGTGAGGTCTGTACTCATGACCAAGGTCAAGATTCTCCCATACAGACCGACTTAGCTTGGTTAATAAGATGTTTATTATATGGCAAAGAAGAAAACTTTAATTCGTTTAATGTAACTGGTTTGCTAACATTTTGCTTGCAAACAGCGATGAGCTTAACTTAAACCTGCCAAAATTTTCTCGTCCTCTTTACTTTTTTTTGTCATCAGGCTTTTTGGCACTTCCATAAATGATTGAGAAGAAAATAAAAGAAAATGGTGAACAGTTTTGTATTTTAGTTTGCTACTTTTTCAACACAAAATGAAACCGGTCTAGATGCCAGTCTAGATGGGAAAATCTAGACCGTGGTCAATATCGATTTCAGCCAATCAAATTCATGAATTCGGTAGTTCCCAGTCCTTGTGAGACAGCCATACGATAACAGAAAATACAAAGAAAGCTATGAAATTTGGTCTGAAAGTTTTCAAATAGTAGAAAAAATTATGGATGTCCGACTTTTGAGCAGTTTCAGGACATGTTCTTGGCAATCAGAGATTCAATCAATCTAAGTAAACCTGACCGCTAAGTCACTCTTCACCCAGCATTGGTAGAAATAAATACTTCAGGGTTCATTGGCAGAAACTTAAAGTGCTATTCAACAAAGCACCTCCACAAGTATTTAGGAGAATGTCTTTGTGCAAAAAAATACATTGTACAGTTTTCACCACAGTCTGGCACAAAATGTATAATTTCAGGTTGATCCTTCACCAACTGCTCTTTCAATTTTCATTTCGAGTTAAATTGAAAACTTTGAGTGAGCAGTGAATTAAGTGTTTTCTAAACAGACTTTCAATTTAGATTGCTGGTTTGAACGGTGTTAAAAGACCATTTTGCTAGATTGCTATGAGGATTTTATTGAAGGTTAACTAGATTTGTCATGTTTGAAGATAATTTTGCAAATAGTTTTGTGTATGCTTTGTGCCATTTGCACATTTTCCATACATGAATTGAGAGATCAATTAAATCATAATGGTTTCCTTCTGGTCTGTTTTTCAGATCACTTTGTGTGTATATGCTAAAACAATTATTAAAACAATCTCAGTGAATAGCGGCAGAATACTCACCTCACTACTTTGTGGCTCAGTAAATATTCTGCCACTACTCACCTCGATTTCAAAGAATAATTGTTAAATATTTCGAAGTACATCAATTAAGTCATTGTGCTTTTTCATTTCAGTCATTTTACTTATACTATGTTATAATATTGCCATGACTTTATTGATCAATCATTGTTTTAGATATTGATGGTAGAGATGTAACTCTATTTTGAACTAAAGTTTGAAACACGATACCCAATGTTTTCACATACCTTGCCATTTCTGAACTGAAGTTGTAATTCTTTCAAATGTGTCTTTAAAAAGTCTTTAAAAAGAAGCCCCATAAAGAAAACATGCAGACTGTTCCATTCATTTAATTATGCAGTAATTAAAGGTAAAACTATAAGTAAAGCTCATTTCAACTCTGTTTAAATTAACATTTTTTAAAGTTTTAACTTGACCTAGCTTTTTGGGTGTCAATGGGGTTTATGCAGGAAAACAAACATCAATTGTATGAGAAATAAAGTATCTGAGTGATGTACACAGCACATGCACATGAAGCCTTAGAACTTCATGTTTACTAATGGATTGTTTCTAAACAGATTCAGTTAGCTTGGTTATTAAGAATAAAAGTCAACTCTTCAACTTGACTAATGGGACACTTTTAGTTGCAATACAATTGTCGCAAACCCACTCTGCATTCTCCTCAGCAGTGAGTAAGTCATAAGCTAGTTCAGTGAGGCCTGTACACACACGATGATACCACTGGGCACATCCTGTTTCACAGAATATAGCGTCATCGTTATCATTCACTTCTCTCTTGCAGATGCCACATGGATACACTGGATCAATTTCAAGGCTAGATCTGTTCATTTCTACAGTGCCCTGAGGAAACAAAATCATATCAAAATGCTATCTAGGATAAGCAGAAGTGCCAGCTAGGATTAAACATAACATACAATGCAATGCTTGATTTATGCTCAAAAGTTATGCATGGTAATCTACTAAATCCCTGGCTCAAGTAACATATTGTGTTGAGAGATAAATCAAAGTGGCTGTGAGCCACTGAACTTGGAAAATAAATTATGAAAAGGTGTTATGAGGCATTGCTCATTAAGGAACTACCTGTGATGTGAGGGCAGTCTAGCTTTTGAACAAGCCCATAAAGCCTTTTTCCATTCAGGGGTGTGTTGTTACTGACGACACACCCCTGAATGGAAAAAGGCTTTACAGTGTGATATTTGAAAAATGAAAAAGTTCAAAGTTAAGAAACTGTTTGTTACTCAGGCCTGCCTACACGTTTTACATTACATGTATCTGTACATGTCTTCCTTGTGTTGTAGTCAAAAATGGCAAGATCATTTCGTTTGGTCAAAAGTGAGGTATAGACTGAGTGAAACACTTGAGCCTCCAGTACGTACTACATAAAGAATTAACATTTCAGCATTACGGTAACTGATGTACAGTTAGCGCAGTGTGATAAGCACTGGCTTGCCATGCGAGACATTGGGAGTTCGAATCCTAGTGGTGACTGCTGATTATTTTTCCTTTTCTTCTTCCTTGTTTTTTTCTTTTTCTGTCAAGAAACCATTTACTGAAAGGTAACGCTTGTCTTTCCGTTTCTTGTGTTAAAAAAATTGTCTGGAGCCTTTAATTGTTCGTTTACATGTATATCAATTGCTTTTGAACTCACAATATCACGTAGGCTTGTGAAGGAAAAACCACAAAGACTGTCCCTGAATCGCATTGCTAAGGAAGAACCATAAGTATTTTCCTTACAATGAAAAAATCGTTATACCTTCTACCTCTTGAAAATAACTAACTTGACACACTGCAAGCTACTGTAAAACGACCTTAGACAGCTGATGTTTGAAACCTGGGGGAGGGGGGGGGGGGGGGCCCCTTAATAAAAGGGTGGGGGGCCCCCTTTTCCTGGGGTACAAAAAAGGGTTTTTGGTCCCCGTTGGGGTGTTTTTGACAAACCCTCCCCCTTTTTA